>WNFF01000446.1_pt1 | contig 31586 bp, 25 predicted proteins | sample 5400441 | NCBI WGS metagenome assembly WNFF01 (sample SAMN13153345, study PRJNA577476) | soil metagenome | isolation source: 120 cm saprolite under Douglas fir tree site 2 hole 3 replicate 1 | place: USA:California | collected 2015-04-18
GAGCGGCTCCGAATTCGTCGAAGTCCTTGTCGGTGTCGGTGCCAGCCGCGTGCGCGACCTCTTTGACCAGGCCAAGAAAGCCGCACCCAGCATCATATTCATCGACGAAATCGATGCCGTTGGCCGCCAGCGTGGTTCCAGCATCAATAGCAACGACGAGCGCGAACAGACCCTTAACCAATTGCTGGTAGAGATGGATGGCTTTGATACCCGCCAGGCCGTGGTCGTCATCGGGGCCACCAACCGCCCCGATGGACTGGATAAGGCTCTCCTACGCCCAGGACGCTTCGACCGCCGTGTCACAGTCGAACGCCCCGACTGGAATGGCCGCCTGGCAATTCTCAAAATACACAGCCGTGACGTACCTATGTCCAAAGATGTAGACCTCATCACCATTGCTCGTGCCACACCTGGCATGGTTGGCGCGGACCTGGCAAACCTCGTTAACGAGGCTGCCCTGCTCGCTGCCCGTCGCAATCTGGATTCTGTTACACAGAACTGCTTTGACGAGGCCCTGGACAAGATTCTGATTGGTGCGGAACGCCCGCTCATCCTCTCGGAAGAGGACCTCAATGTCGTCGCCTACCACGAAAGTGGTCATGCGCTGACAGGGCTTCTGCAAGAATATGTCGATCCCGTCAGCAAAGTCACGATTGTGCCGCGTGGCCAGGCCCTTGGTGTGACACAGTACACCCCCCTGGATGATCGCTACAACTACTCCAAAGATTACCTGGAGGCGCAGCTGGTCACAGCCCTTGGTGGTCGTGCCGCTGAGGAGGTAGCCATAGGGCATATCACTACCGGCGCGGAAAATGATCTGCAGCGCGTCACCGCCATTGCGCGTCAAATGGTCGCCCGCTGGGGCATGAGCGAGAGACTCGGCACCATCTCCTCGCGAATACAGCGAGAAAACGGCCACCATCATCGACGAAGAGGTTGATCGCATCGTCAAATGGGCCTACAATCGCGCTGTCGGCCTGCTGGCCGAGCATCGTGCCACCCTCGATCGTATCGCCCGTGCCCTGCGCCTCTACGAAACCGTCGATGCCAGGCAATTGCGCGAAATTATGGTAGAGACAGGTGCTATCGAGTCCGCCCCTCTGGCCTATAGGGGATAGTAAAATATCGGGGAGATGCCGGCAGAAAGAAGCAGAACAGGTGTACAGCGCACATCTGCTCTGCTTCTTTCTGCCGGCATCTCCCCGCTTCCGATAAAGCAGTCAACACAAGGGGACAGGCAGGTGCGACTCTTTCAGAGCAACGTGCTTACTTCTATTTTTGGTAACGGCGTGGCCAATATGATCATGCGATTTGTCATCAATCGTTCAGCAGCGAGCGCAGCGTCTCTAACAAGACGTCTTGCGGACAGGGTTTGGTGAGATAGGCATGGGCACCCAGGTTGAGTGCTTGTGTGCGGTGCTTCTCCGAGGAACGGGAAGTCAGCATCATGATTTTAACATTGGCAAGCTTTGCATGCATACGCATCATGCTGAGCAGGTCATAGCCGTTCAGGTTGGGCATCTCCATATCAAGCACCAGGGCATGAGGTGGATTGTCCACTAAGTGTTCCAGTGCCTCAATACCATCCACTGCCTCCGTCACCCGATAACCAGCATGGCTCAGAGTCTGGTACAAAGATTGTCGAATGTACACAGAGTCATCAGCAATCAAGACCGAAAGCTGCTTTTGTCCAGCATGTGGTGTCTGTTTTTTCCTGTTTTGAACCGCCGCTATCTTCAAAGTGGGTTCAAGGAGTATATAGTGATTTACCAGTTCGGGCAGATCAAGCACAAGCAATACTTCTCCCATACTGCCGATAGCCGCTCCAGCAATACCTGGCCTCCGTAAGTGTGGAGCAAGCGGCTTCACCACTAACTCGACATCGCCCAGAATTTCATCCACCTGCACAGCTATCGCTGCCGTTGGCGCTGCTGGCGCATCCGTTCCAGATTGGAGTATCAGTACTGGCCTGTGGGGGCCCGATTTATCGCGCCCGCCCGACTGCCCAAAGAGCAGACCTGTGTCCTCGGCCTGCTCCACAGGGAAGTCGAGTAAGGAATTGAGTATGTAGAGCGATTCTGGTGATTTCTGTTTGCCGTTAACTATGCCCTGCACCTGTGAGAATGGTACTGCAACGCGGTGGCTACCTGTACGCACCAGCAGGCTCTGCACGGTCCCATGCGAACGAGGAAGCCGTAAGTAGAAACTGATGCCGCCAGCAGTATTTCGACGTGCGGAAATAAAGCCATTCAAACGACGGATAGCTTCTTGTACTTCGTCCAATGCTCCCCCACCTACCGTCATAGAGAAACCGATCTCAATCGATACCTCGTTGCCAACCGCACGAACATATAGCCAGATACGTTCAGCCTTTTCCGCCTTGGGCGCGATAAATCGGGCCCCTACAGTATTCGCAACACAGGTGCGCACAAGCTGTAAAAGAGGATACTTTAGCTCTTCAAGAATATCCTGATCAATTTCCGTCGTTCCGCCCTCTACCTCAAACACAACCTTGCGCTGCTGTGCTAGCGTACTCATCGTCACTACTCGCTCAATGCGCGAGCACAGCGTGCTGATGGGAGTCAGCCTGAGCAAGAGTGTATCGCTGCGCACATGAGCCGCCTGGTCTACATGCTTTTGCGAGATGCGGTTGATCTGCGCAAGCGCTACACGCAATTGAGAAGAAGCTGTCGCGACATCAGCAACAGCCTCACCGAGCGAATTGATCAGTACATCGTTTTCCGCGCCCGTAGTCATTTGCTCAATCTCCAATTCATCCCAGCCCGCCTGCCCCGTCGTATAGTAGGTGTAGGGCTTGCCCCTACCCTGTTGTGGGGATTGAAATTTGCTCTTACGCTGGTAGGGATGACCGGTACGTTGCATCGACTCATCCAGGATACGCGCTACAAGCGACGAAGTGGGTCGTTCATCATTGTTCGCCTGCCCCGTCGTGTTGTGAGATTGTTTGACTGCCAGGTGGGTAGATATCAGAGCCTCCAGGTGTCGTAAACGGGTCTGAGCAACCTGCAATTGCTGGAGTGCTTTTTCAACCTCCGCCTGTGCATTCTCCAATGGTGTACGTAGCTCCGCCAATTGTTCCGTGTGTAGCACAAGTTGCTCAAAGCGGCGCACATCAACACGTACAAATGGCGTGGAAGAGGCGTACTCCTGCCTCTCAGGGGTAGGTATTTTGGAACGCCATCGAGGGTCGCGTAGGGGCGGGGGTGGGGTTGGGAGTGGTGGGGGCCCTTGTGGCCGCCCGCGCCCTGTTCCTATGACCGAAACATCCTCCCCACCCGCGGGCGGCCACAAGGGCCCCCACACCACATCCTCTCCACTCCCGCCCCTACGCGATGATGTCCCTTTCAAAGCGGTTTCACCAAAAAAACCTACCTCTGAAAGCCCTTGCGGTGTACGACCAACCTGTATATCTACATTGAGAGCTTTGTACTCTTCCTCCAGTTCAGTAAGAGGGGTACTGCTTTCTTTACCATTTGTGATAAAGCTGTTCAGCGTCATTTCCAGTGCTTGTACTGTCTGTACAAGGGCATTCAACCCAATAAAAGCAGTAACTGAACCACTGGTTAACAACCTGATCAACTCTTCGATGTAGTGGGCAATGGTTGACATAGCCATACAACCCACAGAGCCAGTGGTGCCTTTTAGCTTGTGGGCGGCCCGTTGAATGATCTGTAAACGAGCATCATCCAGATCATCATCCGGTTCCATCTGTTGCAATGCCAGTTGTATTGTAGCCAGGTCTCCATCAGCTTCACCAACAAAAAGTGCCAGCATCTCCTCCGGAGAGAGAAGTTCAGCTTGTAACTCCTGTGTAGGGGCCCGATTTATCGCGCCCATTGTAGGACTCTCCACTTCCCAATCTTCCATATCCATTGCATCAAAGGCCTGCAATATCGCCCGCTCTTCGGCAGAGAGTTCATCCTGGTTGAAAACTTCATCCATTGGAGGCTGCTATTTCTATTTGTCGCACCACATCAGCAAGCAGTGATGATATATCTAGGACGAGTGCCTCTGCCTCTACTCCTCTCACTAATGCGGCGCGTGAGGGGCTACACCACTCCCAGGGCGAGGACAAGCCATTGCCTGCGGGCAAGGGGAGCAGGTCGCCCCTACTATGGACGGGTTGGTCTGGCAGGCTGCTGTGTAGCATAGTGCTCTGCTGAATGGGCCTGGTTTGCCCAACCCTGGATACAAGCAAGCCTATTGGCAGTCCCGCGTGGTTTGCGATAAGCAACATACCATTTGTAAGATCAGTCGCGTGTCCAGAAAGGTACATATCCAGATCAATCACAGCTATCGTCTCACCGTGCCACGCAACAATACCGGGCATCCACTCCGGGGTAGCGGGTAATTGCGCAAGCCGCTGTGGAGGAGGGGGAGGCAAAACAAGCTCATAGAGTGTTGTGAGAGGAATCAAACATCGTCCCCTACTCAACATACATTCAAGGTATTCTTCGCCCTGCGCATTCGCAATGGCAGCAGTAGGGGCTTGATGGGCCAGCTCGCGTACATAATCCCAAAATCCCTCATCATCCAACTGCTCAAGATGCTGTAAATGCGAGCTATCTAAAGACGTAGAAATAACCGTGGGGTGCTCGTTCATCAGCTATATATAGGATACCTCTAAGTGCCTGCTTGATACTCTTTACATAAAAGTTGGAACCCCCAGATGCGTGTGTATTGCTGAAATAACATCCTGTGTTCTAAATGGCTTGGTAATATACTCTTTCGCACCTGCCAGTCGACCTTTGAGGCGGTCTATCACCCCATCATGACTGGTGAGCATAATAATCACTGTATGGTTAAATTGGGGTTTCGTTTTCAGACGGCGAGCAAGTTCGTAGCCATCCATCTTGGGAAGACCAATATCAAGGACAACCAGGTCAGGTATGCGTCTCAAGCGTTGTTCGGTAATTGCACGCAAAACCTCAATGCCGTCCGAAAAACTGATAGACTCAAAGCCTTCGCGTTTCAGGCTGGTTTCAATGATCTTACGAACGATCAGTGAATCGTCAACGATCATCACCAGTTTGCTCATACTACTTTCCTCTTTCTCGTTTCCACCCTGCCATCCTTGGGCGCGATAAATCGGGCCCCTACGCCCCAAATCAAAGCCAGGCTAAGCCTCTTTGACCAAGCGGAAATACCTACTCTGTAGTCAATAGTACCATAGAGATTTACAAAGTGCAACACGCCAGACCTAAAGATAATCTTAAATTCAGCAATTGATAGGCAGTAAGAATCATCCCAAATGACATGTAACCTACGAGTGCGGCAGCTCCTTTAAGAATTTCTCCAGAGCCCTGCTACGGTACTGGCGAGTAAAATCAACGATATTACTATGCTCGCTATGTGGATGCCTCTGGAGTTCGTTCTGTGCAAGGCTTCGTAGTAGCAATATATCCTCACTCCATGCTATGTCCAGCATCAACTCCGGCAAATCCTCCTCAACGCGGTGTAAGTCAAGGCGTTTGAGCCAGAGCGCGAAGAGACGTTCCAACCAGCGATGACGCACATTTGGGGCCAAAAGCGGCGAGAGTGTCACAGTATCCGCATCAAACATCGCATTGCTGCTGGTCTCACTCAGTAAAGCTTCCAGCGAGTACATCGCAGCATCGATCATCTCATCATACAGAGACACAGTAGCTGGTGTACGTTCAAGCAGCCGCTCATCAATCAAAAGAGCAAAAAGATCAAGCGCACTATTGTTGTCATTTTGTCCAATATACGATATAGCCTCTTCTATCAGATTTGGCAGATCTCCAAGCAGCGTTTGTGGTGACTCTCCCTGCCTCAAGCGGGCAGCATACTCTTCAAGACGCTGTTGGGGGGTCAAAGTATTGAGGGGAAATGACACCGGTTGAGGGGGAAATGAGTGTACTGCGACCTGCTCGTCTCCACTAAAATCCCAATCTTCTGTCGCCTCTTCCTCGCCGCCCTCCTCCTCCGCCGAACTCAAACCCTCCAGGATACTAACCATCTCAGTAAGTAACACAGGATGACGCTGGACAATCTCCTGCAAAAGTTGCATAAGGTGTTCTTTACTGGCCTTCTGTAAACGCTGGTCAAATTCTGGCTTCATTCTGTTTTCCTTACAGCGTCACCCAATTCGCTCCGAACAGCCACCGGCAGGGTAAAGGTGAAAGTGCTGCCCTGCCCAGGCGTGCTTTCTACTGTAATGCGGCCCCCATGAGCTTCTACCACATGACGGGCAATCGCTAAACCCAAACCACTTCCACTACCACCCGGCCCAATATAATCGGTTTTCGAGCGAGCTCGATCCGCTTTATAAAAGCGTTCAAAGATACGCGATAATTCTTCCTCACGAATGCCGACACCGCTATCGCGCACAAAAAAGCGTTGTGTCTGTCCTCCTGTTTGTGATAGAGTCCCTATTGTCACTACCCCGCCAGAAGGCGTAAATTTAATAGCGTTATGTACAAGATTAACCAGCGTACGCGCAATTTGTTTGCTATCGGCAGCAACCAGCACGTTCCCGTCTTGTATCTCGGTGCGGAGTACCACCCGGTGCCGCTGCGCCTGCGGCAGCATACGTGCCATCACCTCACGCACCAACTGTTCTGCCTGCACGGGCTCAATCACCATAGGCGCCAGGCCTGATTCGATCCGCGAAAGTTCAAGCAGTTCCGATACCAGGATGGTCAGATGTTGTATCTCAGTTTCAATCTTCTCAAGAAACATTTGAGCTTTGTCACGATTGGTATCAATAGCCTCTTCCAGAGTCTCCGCCAATAAACGCACCGAAGCCAGCGGCGTGCGCAATTCGTGTGAGACGTTGGCAATGAAGTCACGGCGCATGCGCTCCAGGCGACGCAATTCAGTTAAATCTTCAATCACGATTGCGAAATATTCGTAGGGGCCCGAAGCTTCGCTTGCGGAGTGCGTTTCAATACTCGCGCGCCCCACCACATGCTCAAGCGGAGTGACCGAAACTTTCCATGCATTACCAGCAGTATCTCTAATGTGTTCACCTTTGCGAGGCAAGCCAGCCTGCATGCTCTCTCTCACCAGTTGCAACAACAACTCATCCTCAACCAGTTGATCGAGTGTAGGGGCCCGATTTATCGCGCCCAATGGCTCTGTCGTCTCAAACAAACGTGCCGCAAGTTGATTGGAGTAACAAATAGCCAGGCTGCGGTCTACAACAATCATCGGCCAGGGCGTCGCCTCTAGCAAAGCGTGGAAGAAATGCCGGTAATTGATGCTGGTGTTATCAGTCAACCGAAATCACCTCACTATTGGCATAATAGCGGTACCCGACCCCAGCCCAGGGTACCCGCCAGGGATACTCCTACTATGCTTTCGACTCCTCTTGTTCGCTTGCAGGCGGTACTGGAGACTCTGGAGTTCGTAGTAACGTCTCAACATAACTGTTTTGCACTTTCAACGCTCCAGCCTCCTCCGCCGGGCGATCTTCCTGTCCACCGGGGAGAAGATGCAGGCGAGCCAACATGTAACTATCAATATAACTGCCGCCACGGAAAGCGTCAAGGCGTTTGCGCCCTTCAATTTCAAAATCAAACTGCTTGTACAGGTGGATGGCAGGCTCATTATCGCAATAGACATCCAATTCCAGCCGTACCAGGTTCAGCCAATTATCCGCCAGGTCGACTGCCGTCATCAGAAGCATTTTGCCAATACCCTGTCTCTGGTATTTGTCGTGTACCGCCATAGCGATATCCCCAATATGACTCGCTCTGCCGCTACCAACCTGTACATTGATGACACCTACCGCTTTACCTGAAATATCGGCCACAAATGCATGTATTCGCTCATCATATACCCAGCTTTCGATTTTCTTGCTCCATGCATCAACGGTCATTGAGGGAAGTAGCGATGTCCCCCACAGTACATTCGGCATATGCATAAGCTCATGTATATCAGGGGCATCGGCTAAACGCAGTGGACGAATGGTGATCCGTATCGAACTCATCAAACTATTCCTCTATCAATCTTATCTTGACCAATGAAATGTAGGGGTACCCCTTGCTGGTACCCTGATGGCTGGTACCCTGGTAGCGGGTACCCTTGAGGGGGATGACCTTTATTTGGGAGGCTCCTCGAACAGGATTCGAACCTGTAACCTACCGGTTAACAGCCGGACGCTCTACCGTTGAGCTATCGAGGAAGATATGCGTTCTTTCTTTAGAACGCTTGCAGTATACCTCAGACAGTCTGATTCGTCAATAGTTTTTGTCGCAGACTTATCTGTCTCGTTTACATAAATTGCTGCCATATGATATACTCAATAAACCAGGAGGAGCGCATGGAAGAACTGAGCATCTTTACGGGCAATGCTAACCGCCAACTGGCGGCCTCTATCTGTCGGCATCTGCACATCACACTCGGTGACATGGACGTTTTCCAGTTTAGCAACGAAAACATCTTTGTCAAAATCAACGATAATGTCCGTGGCCGCGACGTTTTTATTATTCAGCCGTTCAGTGCTCCGGTCAATCGCTCCATCATGGAATTACTCATCATGATTGATGCCCTCAAACGCGCCTCCGCCGCTCGCATCACTGCCGTCATCCCCTACTATGCCTATGGGCGCACCGATAAGAAAGATCAGCCCCGCGTACCTATCACGGCCCGCCTCATCGCTGATTGTATCACCGTTGCCGGTGCTCACAGGGTGCTCACCATGGATATGCACGCGGGACAGATCCAGGGCTTTTTCAATATTCCCGTGGATGAGCTGACGGCGCAGATTCTCCAGGCTCGTTACTTTGTGCAGAAAGAACTGGACGATTTTACGGTGGTCGCGGCCGACGAGGGCTTTGCTAAGAAGGCTCGCCAGCTGGCCGACCGTCTCGATGCCCCGTTGGCGATTATCGAAAAGAGGCGTATCGGCAACAATGGTCATATAGAGGCCATGGGCATCATCGGCAGCGTGGAGGGAAAACATGCCATCGTTGTGGACGATGAAATCGATACTGCCGGCTCGCTAGCACAGGCGGTGCGTGTTGTGTACGACCACGCTGCGCGCGACATTTACTGCTGCGCCACCCACGGTGTGCTATCAGGCCCGGCCATCGAACGCCTCGGCAATGCTCCCATCAAAGAAATTGTGCTCACAGACTCCATCCCCCTCTCGGAGCAGAAACGCCTCCCCAACATGACCATCCTCTCGGTGGCTGAACTCTTCGCCGGCGCGATCAGCCGCATCCACGACGGCAGATCGGTGACGGAGCTGTTCAGGTAGAGAAGAGTGTAACATCTATAAACAACTCATATCGTATTCGTCCTTTGGTACTTTTTGTGCCTAAGCAAATAAAAACAAGCCTCATTCAAAAAGAGAGGTAGTCAAGGGAAATCTCATAAAGAGCAGCGTAGTCGTAGGCACTTATGGTCTTCTTGTCAATTATTTCCCAATAAGCAACACTGGCTTGTCCAACTTTTTGAAGCACACCATCTAGCCAATTCGCTACCGGCGCAACATCATCTTTGGTCACTAACGCAGCACCTTTACGCTCATCTGGCTCGAACAATAATTCAACTTGAAAAGGTAGCTTGTCAGTCTGAAGCTGGAAGAATATCTTACCGATGCCATCAAAGGCCCTCTGGTAAGCGTGTGTTGGGGAAAGTTTTTCAATTGCTTTGATGATAGGCTGGGTTACAGCTCTTACAAGGGGATCAGGAAGAGCTTGACGATAATAGCGAGCACCTAACCACTGACGAAAGAGAAATAGCGAACGTTTGTCATCTTCATCGAAACAATTTTGAGGTGTGATAGTAAGGAGATCCTGTTTTTGGATGTTAACACGAATGGTGGCATCAGCGATTAAACCTTCTAATTCGCCATTATTGTTGGTGTGACGACGAAGAAGGAAGCGGCGGAGGGAGTTGTTTTTTCCGGCACCATATATAGAACTCCTATCATTCGTCCAATAAGCACGCATAACCTCAACATACGGCTCTGTGTCAGGAGGTATAGTTATATCGCAGGGATGTGATATAACGACCAAATAGTCATTGTCGTCAATAGCTTCCTGCCTGAGCATCCAGGTAACTGAAGAACTCTGAAAATTTCTTAAATGTTCTGTTTCCGATACTGCCTCGTTAGGGACGAGCACAAGACGTGCTTTTTGTGCAGACTTAGCACTTAAAAAACTCCCTTGATCCCAACCTCGTCGAATTAACTCCGCTCCAGCATCCGCTATATTCATTTACAATGATACTCCTGGACAACATCTAAGATAAGTTACCCTACAATTCTGTATCAGACTCATCATCTTCGGCCTGCTCTTTCCATGCTCTTGGTCTGATTCGCTCAAGTCCATATTCGATATCCTCTTTTGAACGCTCAAAACGAGGCCGACCGGGCTGCGTAAACGGACGAAAGATTTCACGACCCGTATGCACTTGGAGTAGGAAACCGCGAAAGGTTGAGTACTGTTGTGCTTTTAAGTAATCAATCGGCTTTTTCCCGCCCGAAGAAACGGGCGTCAAGAGCCAGGTGCTCACCGCACTTGGGCTACCTAGACGCTGAGCTACCTCTTCCATTAGTGGAAGAACTTCCAGGAGATGCTCACGATGCGATTCGTGTGGAGCTTTTGCACCGGTAAGCCAGTTCTGATATGTGGTTCGTGACACAGTAAAAATTTCTGCGAGACGTTCTGTCCTGAGCCCTGAAATTGCTCGAAGGCGTTCGGATTGAGTAGATATTGAGTTTGCAGAAATATTTGGCTCTTGATACATAAATGGCATAGAGGCTTGGGTCGAAATCCGGTCGCTGACGGAAAGGGTAATGTGAGAACTGGTTACTAGATTGTCAAGAGGCTCATTTGGATAGAAAAATGCATAGATCACGGGAGCGGTGCGTAATTCATATCCTGTGATTGAAGTTACTATGTGACCAAGCGGCAAGTACTCAAGGAAAGCAGGCCAAACATCTAGTACTGCTCTAGTATCTTCTCCTGTTACTCCCGATAGAAACCTGCTATCGGAGAGCAACATTACCTGATCGCGTGCAGTCTGTCCAAAATGAGCCACATCTTTCCTTGTATACTCAATACCCGTAGGTAGATCGGTATCCGCAGTACCAGTGTTATACATCTGTTGGCTCCAAATAACTGAAGAGGTTATCTCCAAGAGTCCATCGGAAGAAACGGTACATAATGTGATTGTACGCCTGCATCTGAAGAATGGTTGCAGCAATATCAAGAGCGCACTCAGTAGCGTCGAAATAATCTAAGTCTATAAGATAAAAGCGTCCATCTACTGAAGCCTCCTGAGGAAGCGGCGGAACTACTGTACCATTTAGAAGACCATGACGTATAGCCAGTATACCATCAGGACGTTGAATCTGTATATCTTGAAGCATATGATCAACACGTCCATCAAGTAGAGTTGATGCCTCAAATCCAGCGAACTCTGGACGTAAAAGTGCTCTCCAATCGCTAAGGGTATCGGCTCCTTGATAGCGGATCTCATTAGTATAGCGGAGACCCAGCCTCAGACGCTCAGTTACACCAAGATATTCGCTCGCCACTCCCATTGTTGATTTGAAACGGTTTGTAAACTCTTCCATAGAAATGTATCTACGAGACTCGAGAGTAAGGGCAGATTCCCCCACGACCAATGACCACATACCATCACGTGTTGAAAGACGCCAAAGAGTTTCACCTGGAACCTGGCTAATACCTGTTTGTGATAATTGATAAGTGAAAGTTGGTTCGCGAAAAAATCCTGGATACTCCGAACGAACCGCTTCTTGAAATGGTGCTATAAATCCTTCTTGCTTGAATCGAGGTATTATAGGAAATCGTACTTGTCCTATGACAAGCCTGAGAGGACTCTTTCTAAATCGAACCCATTGGTAATCTGGAAGATTCATTTTGCCTCCAACTCTTTTCAACTCTCGTTAAAAGTTTACATGAAAATTAACAGTTTGTCAAATTAGATGAGTTCTGTGGTTAGAACGGAAATTTGGGAAGACGAAGTCTTCCTGATATGCTATAATAACCCACAACTACAAAAAACACTTTGAACGAGGGGCACCCCTTAGATATGGGTGCCTCTTTTATGGTAAAGGGTGGAGGGCATTTCATTATGAAGCCACTTGTTGCTATTGTTGGCCGGCCAAATGTCGGTAAATCCACATTTTTTAATCGTATGATCGGCGAACGAGTCGCCGTTGTTGAAGATCTGCCCGGTACCACTCGCGATCGCATTTACGGCGATACCGACTGGAATGGGCGCGAATTCACGCTTATCGATACCGGTGGCCTGGAACTTGGCTCCGAAATCCCTGTCGGTCAGGTTGGTCTCACGGGACAACCGGGCGATATTATGAAGCGTGTACAGGCACAGGCCGAACTGGCCATCGAGGAAGCAGACGTCATCGTCTTCATGGTCGATGCTCGCGCTGGCATCACCGCCGCCGACGAAGAAGTGGCCGACCTGCTGCGGCGCACCAAAAAGCCCGTTGTGCTGGCGGCCAACAAGGCGGACAACGCCGCACGCCGCATGGATGCCGTCGAATTTTATAGCCTGGGACTCGGTGAACCGATCGTCATCTCCTCCATTCAGGGCACCGGCACCGGCGACCTGCTCGATGTTATCGTGGAGGCACTCCCGCCGGAGGATGAGGAGGCCGGAGACGAAGAAGGGGAGGACGTGTCGCGTATCGCCATTGTTGGACGTCCCAACGTTGGCAAGTCTTCGCTGCTCAACGCCATCCTGGGGTTTGAACGCGCGATTGTCAGCGAGATTCCCGGCACCACCCGCGATGCCATCGACACCGAAATTCAGTTCAAAGATCGAAAGCTGATTATGATTGATACGGCGGGTATACGCCGGCGGGGAAAGGTTGGACCAGGCATTGAGAAGTTCAGCGTGCTGCGTTCTACCCGCGCCATCGAACGCTGTGACGTGGCCCTGCTGCTGATTGACGCCAGTGAGGGCCTGGCCGCACAGGATACACATATTGCGGGCGAGATCCATGAGCAGGCCAGGGGGGTTGTGATCGTGGTCAACAAGTGGGACCTGGCCCAGGCCCAGCGGCGAGCTGAACGTGAAGGCGAATATCCCCATCCCAATGATGAGATTGAAAGCGCCGAAGCCTACCGGCGCATCATTGCCGAGGGCTTGAAGTTCATTCCTTACGCCCCCATCGTCTTTGCCTCCGCCAAAACAGGCTACCACGTGCAGTCGCTGCTGGAGACAGCACTACATATCACCGGCATGCGCTACCTGCGTATCTCTACCTCGCGCCTCAACGAGGTCGTGCAGGAGGCTGTGCGCCATCATAATCCTACGGTGGTACGCAATAAGACGCTGAAGATCTACTATGCCACACAGACACAGGTCAATCCTCCCACCTTTGTGTTCTTCGTCAATGACACACAGGCCGTACACTTCTCATACGAGCGGTACCTGGAGAATCGCTTGCGCGAGGCCTTCGGTTTTAAGGGTACGGCTATTCGTATGTTTTTTAAGCCGCGCTCAAAAGCCGAGTTGAAGTAAGTACAACCTTTTTAAGCTCACTGCGTAGAATATTGTGTGTTAGATCAACAACATATACATGCTATACAAATATACCCAGGCAGGCCTTGTTAAGGACAAATATAGCCGAACAAGGCCGTTTCTCAATTGTCAGAAATAACACAATTATGTTATATTGAATGAACACGAAAAATAACGTAAATAAACCCGGTGATTGGAAGATCAGGGGGAGGTACATACCTAATGCACTTGAAACTCACTGCTGCAGATAAAACTGATGTTGGCAAACAACGTGAACAAAACGAAGACTCTGTTTATAAACGTATTGAATCTTCAGACGAAGGGGATCGCGGGCTTTTTATCGTCGCCGATGGCATGGGCGGATACCAGGCTGGAGAGGTAGCCAGCAAGCTGGCTGTGGAAACAATCAGCAGAGCTATGGACAATTTCTTCAAACCTCTCCCCGATCAACCAACGATCAAACTGTCACTCTCTTCGATCACACCTGCGGATCCGAATGCTACTGTGCAGGTTGCGCCGACGGGCCCAACCGGAGCCACTGGCTCTCAGGGATCTGAGGCACAGAATGCGAAGTCACAGAAGACCGTCAAATTGCCGGAGACACCCATCTCAAGATCCATAGAAGATCAGCTTACTACGGCTATTCAGCAGGCGAACAAAGCCATCCTGCGCTACGGCGAACAAAAAACTTCTGCCCGTGGATTGGGCTGTACTGTGACTGCTGCCTTAATTCAGAACGATCAGGCCTACATCGCCAATATTGGCGATAGTCGCACCTATCTTTTGCGCGATGGTAAGCTGGCCCCGGTTACGAAAGATCACTCACTGGTAGCGAGATTGGTAGAGGCAAAGCAGATTGAACCAGACGATATCTATTCACACCCGCAGCGCAATTTGATTTACCGCTCGCTTGGTGCTGGGCACAAGACGGTTGAGGTAGATGTTTTCCACCAGACATTACGTCCCGATGATACCCTCCTCCTTTGCTCCGATGGTCTCTGGGAAATGGTACGCCACGAAGACTTGCTCAAAGAACTCAGCGAGAAGATAAGCCCGCAGAAAATATGCGATAAATTGATCGAGCTTGCCAACGCCAATGGTGGTGAAGATAATATATCTGCCGTGGTGATCCACGTCAGTAATCTATAATAAGGAAGTTTGGAGAAGACTGTGATATGGCCCTCCCAATAGGTAGTATCCTGGATGGAAAATTTAAAATTGTGCAGGTACTGGGCGAAGGTGGTATGGGCACAGTCTATAAAGTTGAGCAGGTGGGTACTCCTTCTTACTTTTACGCAGTGAAAGAACTCCTTATCAGTTCCACTACCAGTGAAGAAGATCGCAAAACGGCTATTGAACGTTTCAACAAAGAAATTGCTTTATTGCGTGGTCTGAAACACCTACGTATTCCTTCCCTGATGCTTCCTTTCCAGGAACGTGGCAATTACTACTTCGTGATGGAGTTTGTGCCTGGACGTAGCCTGGAAAAGATGCTCGAGGATGCGAAAGGGCCGCTCGATGAAGAGAAGGTCATCAATTGGATCATGCAAGTCTGCGAGGCCTTGAGTTATATCCATTCCCGCAACCCTCCCATCATTCTGCGTGACCTCAAACCAGGAAATATCATGGTGACACCGGAAGGTGACGTACAGTTGATCGATTTTGGTATAGCTCGCAGGTTTGATCCAAACAAGCGCACCAACACCGAGAACCTGGGGACTATCTCGTATGCATCCCCTGAGCATCTCGGCTCGATAACTGACCGCGGACAGCGGCGCAGCCCGCAGAATCCAGGGAAATTGGTACAGACAGATGCCCGCTCAGACATCTACTCGCTAGGGGCTACCATGTATCACCTGCTGACCAACTATGAACCTGACCCTATTCAGACACCTCCCACAGGCAGTATTCTGGCGAAGAATCCTCGCTTGCGGACTGTACGTGTTAATAATACCGTGGTCTGCCCGATAGAGCAGGTGATTATCAAAGCGATGCAGCAGATTCCGGCGCAACGTTTCCAGAGTGCTGAGGCGATGCGTACAGCCTTGCAGCATTGCTTACCTAATTATGCTCCTCCGGCGACTGTGCAAATTCCAGCCATGACATCTCCGAATGCCACCATTCTTGTACCGGTCAGCGGACTCATTTGTCCCAAGTGCGGCTTTCAAAATCGGCCCGGTGCGAAGTTCTGTAAGAGAGATGGCCAACCACTGCTGCAAGGAGCAACGGCGGTGCCGCCGCAGTCACGAGTGCAAAATGCTGTTCGCCAGCCAATCCAGGCGCGGCCAATTCAGGCACGTCCGGTGGTACCGCAGCCCATTCGTGCCAGACCGGTTGCGGTGAGCACACCACCTGCTACTGATCCCGCGACGGCATCCCGCCTGGGACTACAATACCTCAATAACAAAAATTTTGTTGAGTCCATCAACTCATTTAAGTCAGCTCTGTCGCTTGGTCAGCCATCGTATGATGTGCTGTATAATCTTGGCCGGGCGTACCGCCAGTACGGACAATCGTTCAGAGACAACGATCAGAAGCTATTCCTTGATAACATGCGATTCGCCGCTGAACAATTTGAGGCGGCTGCTCGTCTCAAAACGGATGCCCTCGACGCCTTTTTCCAACTTGGCATGTGTTACCGCGACATGGCCCTCTATCCTCAAGCGTCTGCGACATTTCAGAAGGCATTGAAAGTGGCACCAAAGGACCCGGCCATTTATTATCAACTGGGTATGGTAGCATTGGAACAAGGTTCCAGGAGTGATGCTGAAAAGTACTTCCTGGAAGGTCTCAAAATCACGCCCGACCACGCACTGATCTTGATCTTGCTGGGGCGCCTGTACGCCGACATGAATCAGTTGCAGTCATCTATTGATGTCCTACGCCAGGCAACACAACGAGAACCCAATCTGCCGGATGGTTGGTACGAGCTGGGTCGGGCCCATATGAAAAAACGGGAGTGGCGATTGGCTGTCGCAGCTCTGGAAAGAGCCAGGCAGCTCAATCCTGACGCCTCTTCCACCTATAGTGCCATGGCTACCTGTTATCTCAACATGAGGAAGAAGCAAGATGCCAGAGAAAAGGCGGATAAAGCCTTAAAGCTGAACCCAAATAACGCCGAAGCAATCCGTGTTCAAAAACAACTCTGATAGTTATTCTCTATAAAGGAGGGGCAGTATGATCTGTCCGTCATGTAATGCGCCAAACCGCGACGATGCCAAATTTTGTAAAAAGTGTGGACAATCGTTCCGTGTAGGGGCCCGGTTTACCGCGCCCGAAGCACCCGTAGGGGCCGATTTATCGCGCCCATCGCCGATGTATCGGCCTGTACCCACGCAGGAGACCGTCAACACAGCGGAGGATCCAGCATTTGCACCAACTCAGATAATTTCTCCACAGCAGATGATAGAGTTTCATCAACGTCGCTGGCAGCAACAGGAGGAACAGGAATCGCCGACCTTGTTATCTACTCCATCACCTGTAGCGGCACCAGCCGCCCAGCATGAACCAGAGGGGCAGGATATTGCGGACATGCCCACCTTATTGATCACTCCCTCCAATACTGGTGAGCCTATTCCGCCGCCGCCACCACCTCCACCAATAGAAGGGGCACAGGACGCGGGCGACGTAAGCTTCGAAGTTCCCGGCACCCCCAACCCTACAGATACATCTGGTATGGCCAATCCATACATGGATACGGCAGCGCAGGCAGAAGTTGAGCAGGCCGGAGGATCCGCCGGTGACGATAAAACGCAGGCGGCGGTAGAGGAAGTTCCCCAGGGTGCGATCTATCAGGGACGCGATCAAGCGAGTCCCCACAAGGAAGAGAATGAGGACGTGACACAAACATCATCTGATCAGTCTGACCAGGGCGCGATCAATCAGCCCCCTACGACAGCCGGTGATTTTCCAGTATTGGCAGCCGGTACAACGCTCAATGAACGTTACGAGATTATACAGGTAGTCAGCGAAGGTGCTGAAGAACACGTTTATACCGTGACCGATCACCAGGGCTACCAGCACTGCTGGAATTGTCACTCGGAGCAGAATAGCGCGGGCGATGAGTTCTGTATTGACTGCGGAGCAGAACTGCTCAATGCTTCTTACACCATGCATGAGTATCCCGCGACAAAGAGCAGCGATACTGATGCCAGTATGCTCCATGGCACAATCATCAATACCTTTGTGTACGAAGGGCGTACATATGTGATCGAGCAGGTGCAGGCAGCCGAGAATGCCTTCCCCAATGGAGTACACCTGATAGCTGCCTGTGACTCGGATGCCGGCGATGTACGGCGCAGCGAACCTAACGAAGATAGCACGCTGGTCCTGATGCTTGAGCGTGTCCACGAATCCCAGTCAATCCCTGCCGGCGTGTTTATCGTCGCTGATGGCCTTGGAGGCCACGACAATGGACAGGTAGCCAGCCACCTGACCATCAGCACCATCGCCGAGCGCATGGTACGCGAACTGCTGGCCGCGCCCCTCGCTTCGGAAAAGGCCGGTGAAGCGGCCAGTCCACGCGATGAAGATGCTTTGGTCTCGCTTTTGCAGGGTACCATCGAGGATGCGAACACAGCCATCTGCGAGGTCAACCAGCGCGACAAGACCGATATGGGCTCAACTATTACAGGATTTATGGTGGTAGGAGATTACGCCTATATCCTGAATGTCGGGGATAGCCGTACTTATATGGTGCGCGGCGGGCAAATCTATCAACTGACGAACGATCATTCGCTGGTGGGGCAACTTGTCGCAGGCGGGCTGATTCAACCAGAGGATGTCTATACCCATCCACAGCGCAGCCAGATCTTCCGCAGCCTGGGAGATAAACTGAACGTTCAGATCGATATCTTCAAACAGCAACTGCATCCTGGAGATATCCTGCTCAGTTGTTCGGATGGCCTGTGGGAGATGGTGCGCAATCCGCAAATTGAGAGTATACTCAACAATGCCCCTGACCCCCAAATAGCTTGCACGCAATTGCTTGAAGCAGCCAATACCAATGGTGGAGAGGACAACGTAAGTGCGGTCGTGGTTTTTGTGCGTTAAGTTAAAAGGAGCCGGACACACACAAGGGGTGTCCCTACATTTGATTACGAATATGATATACTACATCAAGCTTAATATGAAAGGAGCTACTTATTATGCCCGGTGAGGTAACATTGACGCATCAGGTCGGAAAGGACTTCATGCCGGTCACTGGTGGAAGCCAGGTAGCATATGCATTAATAGAAGCTAAACCTACTGAACTGATGGCACAAGTACGTATGCCACTCAATTTTGCCCTGGTGCTCGACCACTCTGGCTCCATGAAAGGTGCAAAACTCAAGAACGTCAAAGAGGCGGTCAAGATGGTCATCGACCGCCTGGAGCCAACTGATTACATCTCAGTTATCATCTTCGATGATACATGCCAGGTCATCATCCCGTCGATGGCTGCACGAGACCCCGTGGGCATGAAAGCCGCCATCGACCGTATTCGCGATGCCGGAGGCACAACGATGTCGCTCGGGATGATCCAGGGCCTCAACGAGTTACGCCGCTGGAATATTCCCAATGCGGTCAATCGTATGATTCTTTTGACAGACGGTGTCACCTATGGTGACTCAGATCGCTGCCGCCAGCTTGCGAGAGATGCCAGGGCGGCAGGCATCTCCATCTATCCGCTCGGTATCGGACAGGATTGGGATGAGAGTTTGCTGGACACGATTGGGGAAATGAGCGGAGGTATGCCAGCCGAGTTCATTCGGAATCCGGCAGATGCCATGTCCCTCTTTGAGCAACAGTTCCAGAGTGCCGTAGCCGTGGCTATTCGCAATGCCACGCTTACGCTGCGCCTGCCAGCAGGTGTGACGCCGAAAAAAGCGGTAAAAGTATTACCTATTATCAGCGATTTTGGCCAATCCGTGCTCTCAGATCGGCAGGTCATTATCCAGCTTGGCGACCTGGAGAAAGATAGCACCCAGTCGGTACTGGTGGAGTTGATGATCGACCCACGGCCAGCCGGGCTCTTCCGCATCGCTCAGGCCGAACTCTCTTACGATGTGCCGATCGCCAATCTTATCGGTGAAAGAATACGGGATGATATTAAAGTAACCTTCACCACAGATGCCAACGAGGCGGCCCAGGTCAATCCCCTGGTGATGAACTTCGCGGAAAAAGCCAATGCCCATCGCCTGGTGACCAGAGTACTAGATGAATACAAGCGCACCGGGAAAGCCACCACGCGCCTGGCTCCCAATGTCACCCGTGTGCTTGACCAGGAGACACAGGCAGCCCTTGAACAGATCAACCAGGGCCAGCAAATTTCACAAGACCAGGTAAAATCTATTGGGAACAAGACGCGCAAGCTGACACAGCGTTTAGACGATCTTGCCTGAAAAAGTTCCAATTGGTGGGTATGCTGTCAACCAACAAGCAACTCAATCGTATATACGTTAAGGAGGATAGAGTAACATGCCAGTATATTGTTCTTTACATCATGAAAACCCTGATGGTTCTGCCTTTTGTGATGAGTGCGGCGAGCCACTCGCGGGTGCGGCCCCAGACCCGGCTGCTGCGGCAGCCGTAGCAACAGCACCAGCCGAGACGGGAACGCAAGTCTGTCCATCATGTGGGGCCACGAACCCGGCGGGCGAAGCATTTTGCTCCAACTGCGGCGTGAATTTGCTCGGTACACCTGCCGCAGCATCTACAAATCCAGCCTCTTCGGCACCTCCGGCTCCGACTGCTGAGCCAGCAATGGCCCCTGAGCAAGAGCCAGCGATGGCTGTGGCCTCGGCCCCAACGGCGTTATCAGCACGGCTCATCGTCGAAGCGGATAACCAGGAGTTTGACCTGAGTGGGAAAGATAATGTCATGATCGGTCGCGAGGATGCCGTAAGCAACATCTTCCCCGATGTAGACCTGACCCCACACGGTGGAGAAGAGGGTGGTGTATCACGGTTACACGCTCACATTTTTGTCGAGAATGGCCAGTATATGTTGGAAGACGAAAATAGCACAAATTTCACGTTCCTCAATCGCCAGAGGCTCACGGGCAAAACGCCCACGCCCCTGCACGATAACGATGAAATCAAACTTGGTCGCGTGCTCTTACGCTTCAAAACTGCGTAGGGGGCCCGATTTATCGGGCCCCAAAGCCTGGTCAAACGTGTCCAGACCGTCCAGGTACCATACCTTCTCTGAAACATTTGACAGTATGTACCTTTAGCCGCTATAATCTACTGGACATCTCAAGTGGAGGAAAGAGAAGGAAGACATGAAACGTACATGGCAACCCAAGCGCATTCCGCGCTTACGCGAACATGGTTTTATGAAGCGAATGTCGACCCGCAATGGTCGGCGTGTTCTGAAAGCTCGCCGCGCCAAAGGGCGTTGGAAGCTAACCGTTTAGTAGTAGAGAGTTGTGGCACTTAACCGTGCGTTACGCCTGCGCAAAAGTAGTGAGTTTCAGCGGGTCAGGCAGCAGGGACGTAGTATAACGTCTCGGCTGCTTATCCTTGCATGGATACCAAATGAAGTAGCAAAATTGCGTATTGGTTTCGTGGTCAGCAAACGTATCTCGAAGCTTGCAGTAGAACGTAATCATATCAAACGCCTGCTCGGTGAAGCGATACGGCCTTCTCTGCCAGAGCTTTCCGGCGGGTGGGATATAGTGTTCAGCGCGAGAAACCAGGTTACGACCGCTGATCTTTCCGCGCTTCAAAAGGATGTTGTCACCTTATTGCGCCGGGCACGGCTTCTCGAACCCGAAAATCAAGAAAACGGGGTTCTAAGGGGCGATAGCCCCTGAGCGGGATGTGGGGTGTCCCCAATCTCTTTCCCCAATCTACCTTATAGATAGAGAACCAGGGATATGAGAAGTTGAGGATACGCAAAGGTCGTCTGAAGTGAAATATATCGCACTTTTTATCATACGTCTATACCAGCGCACGCTGTCGGTAGTCCTGCCCTCATCGTGTCGATTCACACCCTCATGTTCGCAATATGGATATGAGGCAATACAACGTTTTGGCTTTTTCCGTGGTGGCTGGATGGCCGCTAAACGCATCGGGCGTTGCCATCCCTTTTATCACGGCAATCTCTATGATCCAGTCCCAGAACGGCCCGAGCGACTAAAACGACTGGCTGACTAGATCGAGGAAGGCAGGAGAGACCCGTGGGTCAAATATTAGGTCCGATAGGATTCTTTTTTAACCTGATCTTTACTTATCCGATTTTTAATGCTCTCATGTTGCTGTATCGCCTTATTGGTGATTTTGGCCTGTCAATCATTGTCCTGACGCTTGTCGTAAAGCTTGTGCTCTTTCCGCTTACCCTGCAACAGCTTAAATCGATGAAGGCAACACAGGCGTTACAGCCTCAAATGGCTGAGATAAAAAAGAAATACGGCAAGGACCAGCGAGCGCAGGCTGAAGCCATGCAGGCACTCTATAAAGAGTATGGTATGAACCCATTGGCAGGCAACTGTCTTCCCTTGCTGATCCAGATGCCTGTTCTTTTTGGTCTGTTCTATGCGCTCAGCGCGGTACTTAGATCAGCGAATACAGTTGGAGACATTAACAAGCTTCTCTATCCGTTTATCCCGCCATTTAATCACTTCCCGAACATTGACCTGAACTGGTTTACCTTTATCAGTTCAAGTTGGCACTTCTCACTTGGCGCTCCTGACCCGACACATATTCTGCCCATCCTGGCGGCCCTGGCAACCTTTGTACAGTTGCGCATGTCGCAGCCCAGAAATCAGTCAGGAACAACGGATGCCATGCAGCAGCAGATGAAGCTCATGCAGTACATTTCACCTCTCATGGTTGGCTTCTTCGGGTGGAACTACGCTGCTGGCCTCGCGCTCTACTGGACGGTATCTTCAATCTTCGCCATGTGCCAGCAATTCTTTGTCACAGGTTGGGGCTCGTTACTGGTTACACCAAACCTGATGAGTAGAAATGGCAACAGCAATAGCGCAAGTAATGGCAAGAGCTATGCGGGCGACCGTTCAAAAGAGACGAAACTCTTAGCCAGGGCTAGCGAGCCTGAAACAGATAAAGTAGTAGAGAGTGGTCCTGTTGGAAGCAAATTGCGTACAAACTCTTATAACAATGGCTCGTCCACACGCCGTCGCAGTGCATCAGCCCGCCGTCGCAGCAGCAACAATATTCCAAAGAGAAATGCATCGCGTAGCTAGTTTTTCTCCTTCTGAGAGAAATACGAGATTACAATAAAGGGAGGCAATCAAACAGTGGAAAGTATAGAGGCAAGTGGCAAAAGTGTTGATGAGGCTGTGCTGCAAGCTCTGTCACGTTTGGGGAAACGCCGTGATGAGGTGGAGATCACAGTATTACAGGTGCAGTCACGCGGAGCATTTGGTATAGGCAGTAAAGATGCGCGCGTGCGAGTGTCGGTGCGACCCGGCAACGTCAGTGCTGTAATCACCCCTGAGATGGCTGATGCTATACTCGGCCCGGATGCAGATGACGCCTTCCCTGAAGAAGAAGCCTACATCGAGGACGAAGAGGAAGGTGAGGAAGGCGAATTTGAGGAGGGAGACGAGGAATTTATTGATGACGAAGAGGGTGAGGAGGTGGAGGATGAGGAGGAGTATGACGAGGACGAGATAGAAGCAGAAGAGGCAACGCCATTTATCCCTTCCACTGCTTTTACCCCTGAATTGGCTTCTGATCTTGGTCTGGGTGATGTCAGTGCCGCAGAGGGGGAGATGCAAGAAGTTGAAACCCCAAGCCGCGAAGATGTCGAAATTACTGTTGATGTCTTACAACATATTTTGCGCTACATGAACATTCATGCGACGGTACAGGTGCGTTCCAATAGTCCGCTTACGCTCAATATTCACGGCATTCATGAGAACCTGGGTCTTTTGATCGGGCGACGGGGCGAGACGCTGGCCGCACTGCAACTGCTGGTCAGTTTGATTGTGGGCCATCGCACCAAGCATCGTATGAGAATCGTGATAGATGCAGAGAATTACCGCGAACGGCGTGAAGAAAACCTGCGCTCCCTGGCTCTACGGGTGGCGCAGCAGGTACGTAACTACCGCCGTTCCATCGCATTAGAGGCGATGCCCCCTCACGAGCGGCGTATCGTCCACATCGCCCTATCTGATAGCAGAGACATCAGCACTGAAAGCATAGGCGAAGGTGAGGCACGGCGCGTCGTTATTTCTCTGAAACGTACGGGCCGCTAAGGGTATTCATGCCGTCTATCGTCATCCAACCAGTTCAAGATGGCGGTGCCCCCGAATTTTTGACTATCGGACATGTGACCCGCGATGTCCATCTTGACGGTTCATTCTCACTGGGGGGCACCGTAACTTTTGCCGCCGTCACCGCCTATCGTTTAGGATTAGTGGCGGCTATCGTCACCTGCGCGGATACGCAATTACTTCTAGAACTACCCGCTCGTCTGCCCGGTATCGGGCTGGCTGTGCGCTCCTCAACAGCGACAACTACTTTTGCCAATCAATACGATGAAGGCTTTCGCACACAATATTTGCGTGCCAGGGCCGAGCCGCAAGAGGTTGAAGATGTGCCTGTGGCCTGGCATGATGCACCTGTTGTACTCTTAGGGCCCCTGGCCCAGGAACTCACTCCCGAATTGGTGACACTCTTCCCACGCCGTGCCGGAGCAATTATTGCCGCCACGCCGCAGGGATGGTTGCGCCGCTGGGACGCCGATGGGCGTGTCTGGCCAACGCCGTGGACGGCTGCCGAGGCGATATTGCCCTATCTCGATGTCCTCATCCTCAGTCACGACGACCTGCTCCCTTTCGCCAACGGCAACCGCGTCGATGCCGACGCCATGCTGACCCGTTGGAGCTTGCAGGTACCTCTGCTGGTCGCCACCGATGGGCGACATGGGGCCACCCTCTTCCAACACGGTACAACCGAACGCTTCAACGCCTTTCCCACGCAAGAGGTAGACCCCACCGGGGCCGGCGATGTTTTCGCGGCCTCGTTCCTCTGTCACCTGTACAGGCACGGCAACCCACGCGAAGCCGTAAATTTCGCAAACTGTGTAGCCTCATTCTCGGTTGAGCAGGTGGGGGTGACGGGTATTCCAATAATGGAAATGGTGGAGAAGAGGATGCATTAATTTTTGATGAGTCTGCGAGCTTTGCCGCCACTGGCGGCAAAGCTCGCAGACTCATCAAAATCTATCGTCGCCTTCGGCTGCAAAAACTTGCACACGAGGCTAGCTATAGAGTTCGGTAAGGGTCAGGACAGGTTGCACACCGTTGTTGTAGGATCCCACGGCCCAGACCTGGCTATTGCCACGAGCTCCCGACACTCCGTCCAGGAAATTGCCTCCGGCCCCAGGATTGGGACTGGAGGATACACTCCATTTCGTACCGTTCCAATGCTCAATCAGGATCACAGGGAATGGGGAATTGGGGACGTAGCTTCCCTGTGAAAAACCTGAAACGCCTACGGCCCAGAGGTTGTTGGCAGAGATTGCTGTAACGCTGCTAAAACTGTTATACCCCATGCCAACCTTCGGGTTGGGGCTGGCAACATAGTCACCGGCACGAACCTTTTCAAGTGCTTCATTGTTTCCCTCACTTCCTGTTCATCAGGAGCTTTTACAGAGAAGCTTTTCGCTCTGTATAAGGGTAGTGTTCGCAATACCAACACGAAATGCATTTATTCTTTCACAATACACCTATATATTCCCTATCCACTCATACACCTCTATAAAGAATTCGAACTCCTGCCTGAAGTTTACCTGCCAGGATGTGTTATTACATCAACTGAATCGTCTAATTGATTACCTATTTGTTGGGCGTGACACCCAAAGGGGGCGTCATTACATTGAATTTCAACGAGGAAGCGCAACACTATGGGCGTTTGACTAAGTCAAACGCCCATAGTGTTGCGCTTCCTCGTTGAAATTCAAGGATGATCTAGAGAAGGTTGTGCTCTAGAGCATAGCGGGTGGCGGCACTGCGTGAGGAAATGCCCAGCTTACTGTATATAGAACTGAGGTGAGCATGGACAGTACGATGACTGATTACGAGCTTCTCTGCCACCTGAGCATCGGTCAACCCACCCGCCACAAGACGCAGCACCTCCACCTCGCGCGCGGTCAACCCATTGGGATAAGCAGTTGGCGACCCAGCAGAGAGGTGTTTTGGCATCATCGCCGATTCTTCTGCTGCTATGGCTTGCTCTGGTGTCATGCTCTGCCCCTGAGCAAAAGCGACCGAAAAGGCTTCGTTTCCCATCTGGATACGGACACGAGCTATTACGCGTTGATAGTTTGCGCGCTCGACAGGCTGTAAAGGCGCGCCGATAGCCTGACGAAGGGCCTCAGCCGACCCCCAGAGCCATACTGCCCAGCTTAATTGTTTTCGTGCTGCTGCAATTAATGCCAATGCTTCCAGGCACGAGGCAATATTTCCCTTATGACCCAACTCTTTGGATAGCACAAGGCTCTCCTCCAGCAGAGCATATGCCTGGGTATAGTCTCCTTGAGAGATCATGACGCGGGCTGCGTGGACGAGTGAATAGGCGATGCCCCATTTGTCTCCTGTCTCTCTAAAGAGCCTGATAGTCTCTTCTGCTAGAGTACGGGACCTGGTATATGCGCCTTGATCGAAGGTGACATACGCCAATAGCAGATTTGAATCGGCACTTCCACCCTTATCCCCCAACTCATTGAAGAGCACAAGGCTCTCCTCTGCTAGAGAGTATGCCGCACTATAGTTACTCCTCGTCCATGCAATCAATCCCAACGCATAAAAGGAATGCGCCAGGCCCGCTTTATCTCCGAGCTCCCGAAACAGCAGCAGGCTTTCCGCGCACAGCGTCTCTGCCAGGTCATAGTAGTCCTGATTAAGAGCCAGCCTTCCAGCACCAATGAGGGCCTTTGCTCTTACTGTCGGCGCAACACCTGCACTGCTCGCCAGGGCTCTCTCCAGAAAGTTGCGGCCCTCGCTCATATAACCGCGCACCGACCAGAACCGCCATAGTGCTGCACACAGGCGCAAGGCCATCTCCCGGCTATTCTCAACATCTCCCGGCTCCAGCAGCCAGAGCAATGCTGCTCGCAGGTTTTCGCGCTCTCGCTCCAATCGCTCCAGCCATACTGCCTGTAATGCACCCCCACCTACCAATACCAGTTCGGCCTCCTCCGCCAGTGCCAGGTAATATGCAGCGTGGGCATATTGGGTCGTACCTGCCTCGCCGCTCTCCACCAGGCACTTTAACGCATATTCACGTATCGTCTCAAGCATCAACAGGCGAGACTCATCACAGTTCAGCTCTACCTGTTGCAGCAGGCTCTTATCAATGAGTGATATCACGCCATCTAGCACATTTTCACCATGGTTGCACACCGCCTCCACCGCATCCAACGTACAGCCACCAACAAAGATAGAACATTGCCTGAAAAGCCTCTGTTCATGGGCGTTCAGCAGGTCGTAACTCCATTTAATGGTATTGCTCAACATCTGCTGTCGCACCGGCAAATCGTGTGGCCCTCCGGTCAGCATAGGCAGTCGATGCTCTAATCGCGTTAATAGCACCTGCGGCGTCAGCAGTTTAATATGCGCTGCTGCCAGTTCGATTGCCAGAGGAAGCCCATCGAGTCGTACACAAATCTCGACAGCCGCCGAAGCGTTGGCACTGGTGAGGGCAAAATTTGGCTTGACAGCCAATGCACGCTGCACAAAGAGGGCCACCGCCGCATAGTGTGACAGAGCCTCGACCTCTGGAAGATGCCTGGGATCAGGGAGTATCAACGGCGGCACAGGAAAGGTGTGTTCGCCCCGAACGTGCAAGACAGCCCGGCTGGTTACCAGCATCTTTATATCAGGGCTGGCCTCTAGCAATTCAACAAGCGTAGGTGCCGCGAACACTACCTGCTCGAAGTTATCGAGTAGCAGTAGCAGATGCTTGCCCCGGAGAAACAAGCTCAATTGCTCGATCAATGTCCGTCCTTTGATTTCTCGGAGACCAAGCATTTGAGCGATAGTGGCAATCACCAGGTCGGCGTCATTAATAGATGCAAGGGGAACGAAGCAGACACCGTCAGCAAACTCATCCATCAACTCCATGGCTATTTGCAGACCGAGACGTGTCTTACCAACACCCCCTGCACCGGTAAGAGTAAGCAGGCGTACATCTGCACGTCTGAGAAGGGTACATACGGCAGTTACCTCTTGTTCACGCCCGATCAGCGAGGTGAGTGGCATGGGTAGGGGAGAGGAGGATGTGTACTTCGGCTCAATCATCCCCCTGACAGCCGCCCCCTTGACAGCCAGTCCCATAGCACCCGCATCCATGACACCCGTCCCCATGACACCCACAAGGGGTGTCACTACATTTTGATTGGCGGTGTCATGGCTTTGATCAGATAGTGTCGCTGCCACAGATTTTAGCCGCGCAAGCGTGATCTCCTCAGATTTGCCCAGATAGGCGCGATGCAGTTTACCATTGTGCTTGCGATAGGCTTTCCAGTAGTAGCCTCCACGCTGGTTTCCAACCTGCTCTTTGCGAGCGGTAAATGAGCCGAAGTCGCTGCTATAAGCAAAGGTTGTAACAGTAGTGAGCCAGGCATACCATGCAGGTGTTTCCACCATGAGCGGCAGGTCCTGTCCGTCTTGCTGGTAGAATAGCGTATCAAACCGTACTATGGGAGTCGCCCGCGCCATGGCCCCTCACCTCATTCAGCAAACATATCCGACACAAGAAAGTTCCCCAACGGTGTATCATGTATCTGCTGCCCGCCACAGCGCATGAAAATTCAAAGAGAAAGTTCCCCAACAGTATAACACAGAACGAGCAAATCTGAGCACGCAATTCAGGATGGAGCACCCCTGGCAGGGCGAGGACAAGCCATCGCCCCTACTATGCTTACGACGAATCAATCTACCAAGCTCGTCCATAGTAGGGGCGATGGCTTGTCCTCGCCCTGTGGACTTGCATGTATACCCACTTTCAGACTCTACCCCTTCGACACGCTCCACGTTCCGCTAGCACCAGCATTTGCGCTGCACTGTTTATTTGGCCCAAGGCTACAGTAGCTCCCTGAGAGGCTGCCATCGGACTGTAGCGTGCCGTCAAAGAAGAGCGGCGCGTTCCCCCTATAGCTCTGAACCGTAAACTGAATGTGGTTGGCGGTATCGACCGTACCTTGAAAAGGATTGCTTCCGACAAGTGGCGCACCTACGGTAAAGTTGCCGTTGATTGCTGCTTTGTTCTGTTGGATTGAGAGAGCCATGCTGGTTGTTATATTGGCGGTGGTATGAATCAGCGTGCCATGGTATGTCCCTGCTACATCTGGATACACCTGGCCGGACGGGAACAGAGACACTTTTCCAGAACTATGGAGAAGAACGAACCAGGCGATACTCCCGGCGAGGAGTATCGCGAGCAGAGAGAGGAGCAACAGAACGACTGGCAAAGTTCTCCTTGTGCGAGGAGTAACCTTTTCCTGGTAGGAATATGGCACGCTGATTGGCGCGTATTGAGGAGGTGGTGCCCATTCTGTCACTGTTGGAGGTGTGACAGGTGTGACAGGTGTGACAGCATGGGGCACTTCAGATGTGACGGTGTCCATCGCCAGAGGAGATGGTTTCATGACGGGAAAGGCCACAGGAGGGACTATGGGTACAGATTGCGGATTGAAGATTGTCTCCTCACCTTGATGAGAAGGGTTTGGTATTGCCGGTACCACTGCTACGGTCGGGTCAGAGTAGATCGACTCGTCTACCCGGCTGGCATGCTCCATGGCATCAGCAAAGTCTTGCACACGCGGGAAACGCTCGTGATGATCCTTGGAGAGAGCCTTCATGATTACTTGCTCTACCAATGGCGAAATATGTAGGATTTTCTCACGCAGCGGCGGCGGAGGTTTCATTGAATGCTGAATAGCGATCTCAGTTCCTGAGCCATGAAACGGAAGTTCTCCACTTAACCACTCGTAGATGACTACCGCGAGCGCGTACTGATCACTGGCTGGTCGCGCCTTGCCCTGAAATTGTTCAGGAGCCATATACGAGACGGTGCCAACTACCTCTTGTAGGGAGCTTTGATAGCCTGTACTCTGTGCCACCAGTGCCGTGCCAAAGTCGCTGAGTAGGACCTCGTCGTCGCGCCCCAACAACATATTTTCTGGCTTGATATCGCGATGTATAAACTGTTGGTCATGGGCGTATTGAAGGGCACCCGCCACCTGTTTGATATATGGCAAAACTGTGATCAGTTCGGCCCGCTCGCCTTTGGGAAACCGCCAGCGTAGATTGCCGTTGGGAGCGTAGTCCATCACCATGAAGGGAGCATCTTTTTCTACATCAAAATCGAAGACGCGCACAATATGCGGGTGGATTAAGCCCGCAACAATGCGTCCCTCGTTCTGAAAATCATTCACTTCTTCGCTGCTTGCCAGGCGCGTATGCAGCACCTTGATAGCAGCCGGGCTGTTGAGGCGTATATGCTCGCCCAGGTAGACCGCGGCATAACCGCCCTGTCCGAGTACACGGGTGAGCCGGTAGTTGCCAAGCTTTTGTCCCAATAGATCAAGCATACTTTTTTTATCCTTTTTAGCAATGCGATGGAAGCAATGAGTATGTGTGTTGGTGCGGGCTTTGCTGCCTATGGCAGCAAAGCCCGCACCAACACACATACTTGAATAGTTTCGAGCGCATACTGATTAACCCCTCATCTATTAAACGTTTTATTGAGGTTGGGCGATACATGACAGGCTTCCGTTCTTGAGAAACCTGATAAGGGAGCATCGATGGAGCTGCCTGCAAGCAAATTGGTCAGCAAAGTTTGAGTCGGAGGGGCTCACTGTAGTAGGAGTAGTAGGTGTAGTGGGTATCGTGAGTGTGACGGGTCTTCTTAAAGTATGTGTTCTTAACAAACTAAGACCCATTCTCATGTCTGTGTTTATGGCCATCCTTGTTGCCAGGTGGTGTACCGGGAGGACCCTTGCTCGTTTTTCCTGTTGGGTTGCTTTGCGGCTTAGGGGTGATTTGAGGTGGTTTTATCCTACTGGTTGTGCCAAACTGTGTACTCGCTCCGCTCCTCTCCTCTTAACGGAACTATTTATCAAAGCCTCTCTCCTTTTTGCTTGACAGTACCCAGACACAGTAGTAAGCTGTACCCGGAAAAGAGAAAACTCTGCTGAATACAGCGTTGGAAGGGTCAGAAGTAAGAAGCTCATGAACAACTTTAGCGAAAAAGTCAATTTCATTTGGAGCGTTGCAGACCTCATCCGTGATACATTTAAGCGCAGCAAATACCAGGACGTTATTTTACCGCTCACCGTCTTGCGTAGAATTGACTGCGTCTTGCAGCCGACGAAACAGCAAGTGCTCGTGACCTACGATAAGCTGAAAGGCAAACTCGATAATCTTACGCCCCAACTATGCAGAGCTTCTGGCTATTCCTTCTACAACACCTCACTCTATGACTTTGAGCGACTCTTAAGCGATGCTCCGCACCTGGCAGCCAACCTGCGCGCCTACATCAACGGCTTCAGCGACAACATGCGCGAGGTGCTGGAAAAGTTTGAATTCAACAACACGATTGCCAAACTCGAGGAGGCCGGTCTCTTATTTCTGGTGATGGAGAAGTTTAAGAACATTGACCTTCATCCCGACGTAGTGCCAAACCTGCAAATGGGCTATATCTTTGAAGAGCTTATTCGCAAATTTAACGAAGCTCTGAACGAGAATCCTGGCGAGCACTTTACGCCACGCGAGGTGATACGCCTGATGGTCAACCTGATACTCGCGCAGGATCAGGAGATCCTCCAGCATAACCACATTGTGCGTACCGTCTACGACCCCTGCTGCGGGTCTGGTGGCATGCTCACCATCGCCAAAGATCGTACCTTCGAACTCAACCCGCTGGCCGAAGTTCACCTTTTTGGCCAGGAGTTGAATGCTGAAACCTTCGCCATCTGCAAATCCGACCTCTATATGAAGAGCGCGGACGGTCGCGACGCCGATAATATCAAGTTCGGCAGTACCCTCTCAAAGGACCAGCACGCTGACAAGCACTTCGATTATCTCCTTTTCTCTGTAATTGATTAATGTAAATTAA
>WNFF01000408.1_pt1 | contig 31548 bp, 29 predicted proteins | sample 5400441 | NCBI WGS metagenome assembly WNFF01 (sample SAMN13153345, study PRJNA577476) | soil metagenome | isolation source: 120 cm saprolite under Douglas fir tree site 2 hole 3 replicate 1 | place: USA:California | collected 2015-04-18
AGCCGTCGCCCCTGACCGGCCGGCCGTCGGATCCCGGCCGCTGAAAGGCGCGATCGTAGAGCTCGATCGCCTTCACGTAGGCGCGCACGAACCGCTTGGTCAGCTCGCGCTGGTCGGCGATCGTGCCCGGCGCCGCGAACAGGCCGCCGAACTGGGTCGGCACCTCGTCGCCCATCCAGGCGATGATCCTGCCGGCGCCGGAATCCTCGACCTGCTGCGCCAAGGTCGCGATCAGCACCGTGGGCTCGGGCAGCCACAACCAGCTGGCGCGGCTCGCCAGGAAATACGGGTTCAAGTTCGAGGACCTCTGGGCAGCGAGCGCATCACGCTGGCCGCGCAGGCGTTCGACGTGCGGCAGGACATCTCGCTGATCAAGGCCGGCATCAACTATCGCTTCGGACCGACCGCGGTGATGGCGAGATACTGATCGTCGCGGCGCCCTGCCTGCTCCGACCTCATCCTGAGGAGCATTCATGCAAGTCGCTCGACTTGCATGAATGCGTCTCGAAGGATGGGGTCGGCCAATGTCTCGTGCGGACCCGTCTCGGGCCGGCCTCCTGCTTCGAGACGCATCGCAGCGAAAAGCGCTGCGATGCTCCTCAGCATGAGGGCGGAGCAAGCGCGGTGCGCGCGGACGTGAGATTTTGTCGGCGGGAGTGGCCGCGCAGAGACAGGGTTCCGCACGGGTTGGTGATAGCCTGGTCGAGGACATCCGCCGATCGCGCGCGCCAGGAGGCGTCCCATGCGCAGGATTCTCTCTCTCTCTCTCTCTAGCTTAGCGCTGGTCGCAACCGCCGACGCCGCCGATCTTCGAATCAAGGCGCCGGCCTACAGGGCACCGCCGCCGATCGCGCTCTACGACTGGACCGGCTTCTACATCGGCGGTCACGTCGGCTACGCCTGGACCGACAAGAACTGGCGCCTGGCATCGGGCGTGGACCTGGTCAGCTACACGGCCGAGGGCGTCATCGGCGGCGTGCAGGGCGGCTACAACTGGCAGACCGGCAGCTGGGTGATCGGCGTCGAGGCGCAGGCGAGCTGGGGCCAAGTGCGCACCGGCGCGGTTTGGATCGATCCGATCACCGACCCTGTGGCACCTACCAAGCGGACCGGCACCACGGTCGAGAATCTCGGCACCGTCGCGGTGCGTGCCGGCCACGCCTGGGACCGCTCGCTGGTCTATGTCAAAGGCGGGGCGGCCTGGGCCTACGACGTCTACCGCCTGTTCAACGCCGCTGTGCCCGGCGAGCCCTTGCTCGCCAGCGCGACCGGGACGCGCTGGGGCTGGATGGTCGGCATCGGCTACGAATACGCCTTCCTGGGCAACTGGTCGGCGAAGATCGAGTACGACTATCTCGGGCTCGGCACCGAGCGCGTCACGCTGGCGCCGCAGGCGTTCGACGTGCGCCAGGACATCTCGCTGATCAAGGTCGGCATCAACTATCGCTTCGGACCGACCGCGGTGCTGGCCAAGTACTGATCTCTGGGGAGAGTCCTCAAGGCTTTCAGTCCAGCGGTCGACGATTCTCGCGCGCGTGATAGCCGCGGTGATGGCGATCCGTTGGCCTGATCAACCTCGCCGCCATCGCCACTACCTGCCGCGCGTCGTGGCGACGACGCGCGGCAGCTCTGCGGCAATTCGGCGGAGCCATTGCAAGATCGAACGAGCCGCTTGAAAGCAGTGCTCTCGCGCATGTCCTTTCGACGGCAGGCGTCCTTCGTAGTACGGCATCGCGCCTTTGGCGGCCTGCGGTTATGGCAGCGTGCTCTGGCGTAGAGCGGCGCGCCACTGTCGATGAAGATGGGCAATATTCGTTCGCCGTAGCGCTATGATGACGACGCCGAAAACACGATCGAGGCGACGCTCATGCGCTGCGGCCGCCCATCGCACTGCGCCCAATCAGTGAGCTTGTGGTGTGAGGGTATTTCGGCTATGGCATGATATGCCATAAGCCGCTCGTTACGTTGCTCTGGAACGGGAGGATGAAGAGGACGCTGATGCCGACGAGAAATGTCGTGCTGACGAAACGCCAAGAAAAGCTGATTGAGACCCTAGTCGAGTCCGGTCGGTACCAGAACGCCAGCGAGGTGCTCCGCGATGGGTTGCGGCTGGTGGAGCAGCGCGAGGCCGAGGATGCCACAAAGCTGGAAGCTCTGCGGGAAGCGGCTCGCGTCGGCGTTGCCGCATTGGATCGGGGCGAGTTCAAAGAATTCGAAAACATGGAGGACTTGCAAGCTTATTTGAACGACCTCTCCGAGAAGGTCATTTCCAGAACGGCCAAATAGGGGCTCCATGGTCGAGCGGAAATGGCGCGTTCGCCTCGGCGCTGCGGCAGAGCTCGATTTCGCGAACATCCTCAAATGGACCACTGAGAATTTCGGCGCGCGCCAGTCCCGACTCTACGGGGATACGCTCGTTCAGGCGATCGGCGAGCTTGGCAACGGTCCCGACGTTGCTGGGTCCAAGGCCCGAGACGAGATCATGCGGGGCCTCCGCACGCTTCATGTTGCGCGACGCGGTCGTCGCGGACGTCACTTCCTTCTGTACCGGGTAGCTCCAGGAAGGATCATCGAAATCGGGCGCATCCTGCACGACGGAATGGACTTACAGCGCCACCTTCCATTCGCCAGCGACGAGAGCAGCGAATAGCCAGTCACGCGTCGCGGTTGGAAGAGGGGCGGAGGACAGCCGCGCAAAGCTTGGCGCAAACCCAGTCACTCTCGGCACTACGCCGCACCGATCTGGTGGGGGTGTATCAAGAGAAGGCCGATGATCGCCTGTATGCGCGCCTGAACCCACTTTGCGCCTTGTGGGGACTGGGCCGCGATGTAGTCGAGGATCGAGTCGAGGTCGGCAAGGGCTGGACGGGTGTAGCGAAGCTTCACAGGCCGTGCTTGCGCCAACCGGACCGCACCTGCTCCTCGGTCGCGAATTCGCCACCGGCGGCAGCTGCTTTAGAGACGGCGATCGCTTCGCGTTGGTCGGGCGTAAGCGCCACGGCGACTCGTCGCTGCCGGCAAGGTGAAGCACAACGCGTGCGATATCATCCTGAGCGTCGATCGAGGTACGGCCGTTCGACCCCCACCCGACAGCCTTTGCTTCGAAGGCGAAGCAAAGGCTGTCGACCTCCCCCTTGCAGGGGGAGGTATGGAGTCCGCGGCACGAGCTTCGGCCCACACCAGAAGCAGCGCAGCTTGCGGTGATCTCACCTCATCGGAATCTGCTTTTAGCGCCACGCGAGCAGCACCCGCTCGAGCCCGCTGATGAACGCGCCGATCAGGAGGCCGAGCACCGAGATCGCGACGATGCCGGCCATCAGCGCGCCGAACTGGTGATGAACGCGGTCGACGACCAGCTCGAAGGTCATTTCATTCATCAGACGTCCCGGCGTCGGGCGGCACTATAGCAGCTTGTAGCCCGGATGAGCCAACGGGTCGGCGCCACCGGGTCCGCGCGAAGCGCGGCCCGATGACAGGCTCAGCGCCGCCCGATGACAGGCTCCGCGGAATCCGGGGTTCATGCCGCACGGCAAGGCCCCCGCATTTCCCCCCGCCTGCGCGGGGGTCATGCGGGCTACGGGCGACGCACTCGACAAGACCGATCGTTTCGGCGAAAGCTTCCGCGGTGACAACGGCACGAGGGAGCAGACGACCATGGCCGGCTACACGCTCGCAACCTATCAGACCCCCGATGGACCGCGCGCCGGCCTCGTCATCGACGACAAAGTCTTCGACGCCGCCAAGCTCACGGGGAAACCGGCCTATGCGAGCGTGCTCGGCATCCTCGAGGACTGGCGGGCGGCGCAGGGCGTCCTCAAGAAGGCGGCCGCGAGCGCCGGAAAAAGCCGGATCAAGAGCCTGCCGCTCAAGCGCGCCAAGCTGCTCGCCCCCGTCCGCTGGCCCTCGGCGATCTACTGCGCCGGCGCCAATTATGCCGACCATGCCGCCGAGATGGCCCGCCACATGAACCGGCCGATGGAGCCCGATCCGCACACCCAGGGCCTCAAGGCCTGGCATTTCATCAAGGCGTCGCGGGCGATCACGGACCCCGGGGCGAGCGTGAAGATTTCCGGCGTCTCGAACGAGGTGGACTGGGAGGTGGAGCTCGCGGCGGTGATCGGCCGGACCGCCAAGAACGTGCCGCAGGAGAAGGCGCTCGACTACGTCGCCGGCTACACCGCGGCCAACGACCTCTCGGCGCGCGACCGCGGCCGCCGTCCGAGCATCAGCGACACGTCGCCGTTCAAGTCCGATTGGACCAAGCACAAGTCGTTTGACGGCTCCTGCCCGCTCGGGCCCTGGATCGTGCCGGCGAGCGCCATCGGCGATCCGCAGGCGCTCGGGCTCAAGCTGTGGGTGAACGACGTGCTCAAGCAGGACTCCAACACCAAGGACATGATCTTCAACCTCGCCGAGCAGATCGCGCAGTTGTCGAACGGCATGACGCTGCATCCCGGCGACCTGATCCTGACCGGCACGCCGGCCGGCGTCGGCTCGGCGCGCGGCGAGTTCCTCAAGCCCGGCGACGTGGTGAAGATCTGGATCGAGAAGATCGGGACGCTGACCACCAAGCTCGCCTGATTATGCGATTTTAACGCACCGTCATGCCCGCGCTTGTCGCGGGAATTCACGTCTTGAAAGGCGTGCAACATCAAAGACGTGGATGGCACCGCAACTCGGGCTTGCCCGAGTTGCGCATCATAGGTGCCGCAAGTCGGGTAAACCCGACTTGCGGTGACAAGCCCGGCCATGACGACGCCGTTAGTCAGCGTCGAAAGCTGTCAGATCGATCCAGAGCTCGATCAGCACCGGCCGCAGGCATGTGCCCGGCAGGTATCGGGCCAACGCTGCCGCTGGTTGCTTTAGAGCAATTGTATTATACAAGGGCGATGGGCGTCGATGTTTGGGCCGCGAATCCCGGCCAGGGCGCCGAGTAGGACACCACCAAGTCCAAGGAGACGCTGCAGCATGGCCGAGCAATTCGTCGGTAAGGTCGGTGAATTCAAGGACGGCGACCGCCGGATCATCTTCGCGGGGGAGAACGAGATCGGGGTGTTCCGGCACGAGGGCCAGTTCTTCGCCTACAGCAATTTCTGCCTGCACCAGGGCGGGCCGGCCTGCGAAGGGCTCACCATCGCGAAGGTGGAGGAGCGGCTGATGCCCGACAAGACCTCGCAGGGCCTCTACTTCTCCGAGACCGAGATGCACTTCGTCTGTCCCTGGCACGGCTACGAATACGACATGAAGACCGGCGAGTGCGTGTCCGACCGCAAGCTCAAGCTCCGCAAATACAAGGTGGTCGAGAAAGGGGATGAGGTTTATGTCCTCACCTAAGAGCGCCGCCGCCAAGACCCTGCGCCGTCCGGCGGTGCCGGCGAAGCCCAAGCCGGCACGGGCGGAGGCGAAGCCGGCCGCCAACGGCGGCGTCGGCTCGGCGGAGGCGAAGCGGCTTGCCGCCGAGATCGAGCGCGCGCTCGCCAGCGGCCGGCGCGACGTGCTGAGCGCCGACGCCCTGCAGGCGCTGATGGCCGCGGTGTGCAAGACCTACGCGGCGCAGGTGGAGGCGGGCGAGCCGCTGTTGCCGCTTGCGCAGCGCGGCGGCGCCACCGCGACCGACGTCATGATCACGGCAAGCGGCCTGCTCAAGGCCGCCAACCTGGCGGTGTTCGAGCTCGGCATGTGGCAGAGCTGGACCGGGCGCTGAGCGCGTCGAAGGCAAGGATGCGGGTCAGCCCGCGAGCAAGTTACGAACGGATCAGGATAACGTCAGGAGACGACCCATGGAACTCCTCGCTGAACGCGGCCGGCGCATATCGGTCGACGAGTTGAACACCACGCGGCTGCTCGCCCATGCCCGCAAGCAGGCGGTGCAGCGCAAGCTCGACGACGTCCTGATCGTCGACGTCGACGCCCACCATTACGAGACCGAGCACTACAGCGACATCCTGCCCTACATGGAGAACGAGGTCTTCCGGCAGTGGACCATGGGCGGCCGCGGCCAGACCGAGCGCGGCTCGATCGTGCCGACCAATGCCGGCTTCATCCAGGACATGGGCGGGCGCGTCACGCGCTATCCGCTGCGCCGCTCGGAGAAGACCGAGCAGGGCGGCAAGCACCGCGACGTGCAGCTCGGCGAGCGCTGGATGGACGCGATGAGCGTCGACTATTCCTGCCTGTTCCCGACCGGCATGCTCAACATCGGCATGCATCCGCAGAAGGAGATGGAGGTCGATCTCTGCTGGGCCTACAACCGCTGGGTCACCGAGAAAGTGCTGCCGGAAGCGGGCGGCCGCATGTACTCCATGCTCTGCCTGCCGTTCTCCGATCCGAAGGCCTGCGAGCGCCAGGTCGAGACCTTCGGCGGCCGCAAGGGCGTGACCGGATTCATGGTGACCACGGTGCGCCACCTGCAGGTCAACGACAACGCCTATATGCGGCTCTACCGCATGATGGAGGAGCGCGCCCTTGCGCTCGCCTTCCATTCCGGGCCGAACTGGAACGAGCCGGTGTTCCGCGCCTGCAACCGCTTCCTCTCGGTGCACGCGCTCGGCTTCACGTTCTACAACATCCTGCACCTGACCAACTGGGTCATCAACGGCATGGGCGAGCGCTTCCCCAAGCTGCCGGTGATCTGGATCGAGTCCGGGCTCGCCTGGGTGCCGTTCCTGATGCAGCGGCTCGACCACGAATACATGATGCGGCCGTCGGAAGCCCCGCTCCTGAAGAAGAAACCGTCGGACTACATGCGCGACATGTACTACTCGTCGCAGCCGATGGAGAACCAGGACCGCCAGGCCCTGGAGTGCACCTTCCGCATGATCAATGCGGAGACGCAGCTGCTCTATTCCTCCGACTATCCGCACTGGGACTTCGACTTGCCGGCGACGATCTACGACCTGCCGTTCCTCTCGGAGAAGGCCAAGCACAACATCCTCGGCGGCACCGCTGCGCGCCTGTTCAAGCTGCCGCCGCGCAACGAGAGGCAGCGGGAGAACCTGCAGCGGTTCGGCAACCTCGCGGCCTGAACGCAATAACAAGGCGTCGAACAGGACCGCCTCCCGGGTCGCTCCGGGAGGCGGTTTGCATTTGGGATGCGCAACGACCATGATGCGCCCGCGGCCCAAGCGAAGGGTAATCTCGACTTGGGAAGCTTTCATTGTCCGCGTTGGAGACCGCCGCCATGCGCACAATGAGCGGTGTCTTGATCATCCTGGCGGGATTTGTCTGGAAGTTCTCAACGGAGCTCCGCACTTTTGTCGATGAGATTATCGATCAGGACTTGCAGACATGGCTTGCAGCGCATGTCAGCCAAATAGGGCCATGGGCATTGATGGGAGGGGGGATTGTCTGGCTCGGATTTTTACATGCGTGGCCGGTTCTGCGCGATCGGCTTCGGCGCGGCCCTCTCGCCATCAACTATCAGCCGGAAGTGCACACGTCGGTACGACGTCGAAACATGCGTGACTATCACATTGAGCTCAGAAACCGCACCATGGACCAGACGATCGACGATGTGATCGTTACTTGGGACGAAACTCCCTTTACGCGCTTTATCGATGAAAGACTTGCCCGAGAGTGGCTTCTGCCCCCGACCTCGATCGCACCCTCCTCTTCGGTATGCATTTTCCTGTTCAGTGCGGAAGATGACCTCCAGATCGTGGAAAATAAGAATGCCGTGCTTGGGAGACCAAGCACGTTTATGGTCCGGGCAAGCGGCAAGGGGATGGACGAATTAACGGCACAATTCAGATATGAACCCGACAAGTCTCCAAAGCTCAGAAGGTTGCGGCGATGAGCTCCGGCACGACCGGCTTCTCGCGCCGGTACGTGACCGGAATTCACGATGCGCTCGATAACGCCATACAATGCTTTGCGCCGAGTGGAGGCAGATTCATGGTCAAGCTCGATGCATTCACGGCGGCAACGCGGCGCGCTGCCAGGCCCTGGGCGAGCGGGCCGATCGCCGGCGCCGCGCGCTACGACCGACGCCGCGACCGCATCGTCGTCAGCCTCGACACCGGGCTGGAGCTCCCGTTCCCGCCCCGCGTCGCGCAGGGGCTCGAATCGGCGGCGCCTTCCGACCTGACCGAGATCGAGATCAGCCGCTCCGGTTTTGGCATCCATTTCCCCAGGCTCGATGCCCAGCTCTATCTGCCGGCCCTGCTGCTGGGCGTATTCGGCTCGAAGTCATGGATGGCGGCCCAGCTCGGCGCCGCCGGCGGCAGGACGCGCAGCACCGCCAAGACGACCGCCGCGCGCCGGAACCGCAGGCGGGGCGGACGGCCGCGGAAGGCTGCGACGGGATGAGCGGGTAGAGTGGGCACGGCGCGCACACGCCATGTCGCAATTATCGCCTCCGAAGGATGGTCTTTCGCGAAACGACCAAGCTTCCCACTCCTGCGGGCTTCTTCGATATTTGCCGCGCGACATTACCCGTCCTTATGCTTTTGCAGAATTGTCTCCGTAAGAGCGTCTATCTGAGCATCGTTTTCCGGCCACAGTTCTTGCACCCGATGCCAATCCGCTTCCAGGCTGGCGTAGTTGGGAATTTTACTGGCTGTCTCCTCATCTAAATCAGATCGGGGCCTTACCGAAACTTTCCAAAGCTGTCGCAAATCGGGTTCAATATGCAGATATGCCACGCTTTTTAGCAGATCGGGCGGCACAGGTTCCGGTGCAACACTTCCCTTGCGACGTCCAATGATCGGTAATTCGCCTGTTTCGGCTTTCATCTGCAATGCAATTGCGCCCGTGTGCATTTTGAGTGATTCGTTTTGTGGTGCACCGCCCATCTGGGCATACTGCCATCGACCCCAAGCTGAGTGTTCAACGATCCAAAAGAGAGCTTCATTAAGTTGCCGTTCTACGGGCAACTTTCCCTGAATCCGCTTTTCTCGAAAAGCTTTGAGAATAGAATCATTTTTGTGATCAGGATTATTACACTGGCGTCGCAACTCCTCTGTTTGCTCTCGCACGGCTTCCGTGTGAGCATTCAGCGCGACAATGTTGGCTTCTTGTGCTTCAATAGTTCTGATATGTGTCGGCGCCAGTTTTGCCTCGAGTTCTAGGACCTTCTCGCGCTCTCCTTTCCAGACTCGATAGGCCGCGAACCAAGCGCAAACGAACGCCATGCTCCCAAAAATGATTTGAGCGTATTTATTGTCGAGAATGACCGCCAAAAAGGCGAATGGAACACTGGCCCCCCCCGCTCATAGCTGCGAACCACAGTTCGCGGAAGGCCAGGCCAAAATTCCAGAGGCTTGGCTTAGCCGGCTCGGCCATGCCGCCGACGCTGCGGCCGAATCGGTCCATACGTCAAGCCGATAATTGCACGCGGATTTTGCCCACACTGACCGGCCCATGACGCGCGCCTCGGCCAACACTACAAGACGTGATCTACCAATCCGCCGGGTTTCCGCGCCGTCGACCCCGAACGGACCTTCGTATGACTATGCGCCGCCGACCACCTTGCCGATCACCGCGCCGGCCCGATCGGGTGCGGCGTCGCCGGTCCAGGCGACGTAACGGTCGGGACGCACGAGAATGAGGGGCGCCTCGTAGGCCGTTCGCCCGTCGCGATAGGTGTCGCGCACGACTTTCAGCGGCACGCACAAGGATCTTGCCGCGTTCTCGAACGCCGAGACGACCGCGTCCTCGGCGCCGAACGCGAGCAGGCTGAAGCCCACGCCGAGCTCCTCGAAGACGTTCCGTCCGGAGGAGAGCAGCTGCGGCGGGAGGTGGTGGCCGGCCCTGGCCTTGAACGTATGCGTGCCGTGGGCGCTGCACACGCCATTGGGCGGGCCGAAGACCACCGAGGAGCCCTCGTAATGGGGCTCATAGGTCAGCACGCGCGGAGCGGCGGCGGCCGCATGCTCCTTCCAGGCGCGCTCGAATTCGGTCCGATCGCGCTGCGGACTGTGACGGTCGAAGAATTCCCGGTCCGCCTGGATGCGCCCGGCAATGAAATCTTCCGCCGTTTCGTGGAAAACCGGGCGCCGTTCCTCGGTGTACGTGCGTAACAGGGCGTCGCTTCCCCAGCCTTCGAGCCTGGCAGCCAGCTTCCACCCGAGATTGGCCACGTCATCCAGTCCGCTGTTGAGGCCGTATGCCCCATAAGGCGGATGGCTGTGGGCGGCATCGCCGGCGATGAAGACGCGGCCCACCTGATAGCTGTCGGCGACGGCGATGCGCAGATCCCAGAATCCCACATAGTCGAACTCGCAGGCGAAACGGAACCCCGCGGCTTTCTCCAGCAAGCCGTGAAAGTCGTAATTGTCCCTTGTCGTATCGGCTGGGACCGGAGCGTGAAAGAAGAACCGCTCGCCGACGTCGACGCGGCCGAAGAACTGCCAATAGCCCTTCAAATCCGGATGCATGACGCGATAGGTGGAACGCGCCGGAAAGCGCTTCAGCCCTTCGTGGAGCTCGGGCGAGCGGAACACGGCGAGCACCATGAGCTGGTTGAAATCCGCCCCGCCGCGCTCGATGCCGATCTGCCGGCGGACGGTCGAGCGGCTCCCGTCGCAACCGACGACATAGTCCGCTTGCAGGCTCTCGCGTCCGGCGCCGCCGGCCTCCGCGATGGCGACCCGCGCGCCGGCGGCGTCCTGCTCGACCGACTCGGCCGACCAGCCGAACCGGCTGTCGACGTTCGGCAGTCCCGCCATCCTCGCGCGCAGGACCTGCTCGGTCCGGTACTGGGGCAGCCGTTCGTTTTCCTGGAAATAATAGGAATTGACGATCTCGCGGAGCGGCGGCGCATACCAATACTCGCCGGCCAAGCTGCCGTAGGCGACGATTCCGTTCATGGGATATTCGGGCGGCAGGACACGCGCGGCCCGCAGCTCGTCCGCGATGCCCCAGAAATAGAAGTGCTCGACCGACCGCTGCGTCAGATTCTGCCCTTTCGGAATCCGCTGCGGCTCGGTCCGGCGCTCCACCAGGGCGCACGATATTCCGCGCAGCCCGAGGTCGACCGCCAGCGCCAGGCCGACCGGGCCGCCGCCCACGATGATGACCTGGTGCCGCTTTTTCATTCCCTTGAGCCTTCGTCTCTCGCCGCACGCCGCGGATCATTCCGGCTTGATCCCCGCCGCCTTGATGATCGGCCACCACTTTTCGATCCCGGCCCGGTGCAGGGCGGCGAGCGCCTCCGGCGTCTGCTGCGCGCGCGGGAAAATCTCCTGGCCGAGATCGATGAGCCGCGCGCGCACCGCAGGGTCGGCCAAGGCGTCGACGACCGCGGCGTTGAGCCTGGCGACGACGGCCGCGGGCGTGCCCTTGGGCGCAAAGAACCCCTGCCAGTTCTCGACATGAAACCCGGACAAGCCGGCCTCGTCCACGGTCGGAATGTCGGGCGCTGCCGCCAGGCGGCGCTTGGCCGTGACGGCAAGAGCCTTGACCCGGTCGGCACGCACTTGCGGCAACGTGTTGGCGGCCGGGTCGATCATCATGTCGATCTGTCCGGCAATCAGGTCCTGCATGGCCGGGCCGGCGCCGCGGTAAGGCACGAGCGTAAAGCGCGTGCCGGAGACCTGCTGAAAGAATATGCCGGCGATGTGCGAGGTCGCGGCCACGCCGCCGGTCCCCTGCGTCGCCTTGTACGGGTTCGCCTTCAGCCAGGCGATGAACTCCTTCAGGTCATTGGCGGCGACGTCCTTCCTGGCGACGGTCAGGAGCGGCGCGCTGGTGATCGGCGAGATCGGCTGGAAATCGTCCTCGACGTCGAACGGCAGCTTGAAGACAGCGCCGTTGAAGACGTGCGTGGGCGTGCTGCCGTGACTGATGGTGTAGCCGTCGGGCGCCGCGCGGGCGACCCGGCCCAGCGCCAAGGTGCCCGAGGCCCCGGCCACGTTCTCGACAATGACCGGCTGGCCGAGCGATACCCGCATGCGCTCGGCCATGATGCGCCCGATCGTGTCGATCGGCCCGCCCGCGGCGAACGGCTCGATGATCGTGATCGGGCGCGACGGATAGGCTTGCGCGCTCGCGACCGGCGAGACCGCCGGCAACGCGGAAGCACCTGTTGCCAGATGCAGAAATCGACGGCGCGAAAGGTTCATTCGTGTCCCCGTCGCGTCGGCGCGCGAGACTGGTTGGCGCACCTTCAGTCCATGGTTGCGCTGCTTGCTTGGATCGGTCCGCTCCATCGCGCAATCTCCGCGCGATGAATTTGGCGAGATATTCGGCGCACAAGATATAAGGTACGCGTCCAGGTGAGAAGGTCGCGACGGCAACGGCGTGCGAGCGCCGTATCTGCGCGACGCGCTGGCGCTTGCCGGAGCCGCCTAGCTCCCGGGGTTTCAGCCTCGCTCAACCGATGTGCTAGGATTGCGGGCGTTGGAAAGTTGGCGGGGGAATGTCGGGTTGGTCCGACCTCAACTTGGCGCACTAGCCGTCCCTGCAGCACTTGGCTGGGCGTTGCTGCTGCGCTTGGCGCATCCGGAGGCGTTCGCGCCACGCCTCCTACATGGAGGAATTCATCATGAGGACAATCACGGTTGCCGTGACGGCGATGCTCTCACTTGCCGCCCTGACCACCACGGCGATGTCCCAATCCCAGACCGGCGACATGGCTTATGAGAAGAAGAGCTACAACTACGCCGAATGGGCGAAGGGGCGCTTTTCGGAAGTCGTCACGGTGAAAAATGCGGGAAAGATCATCTACGTGGCCGGCGTCGGAGCGGAAGACGAAACCAGCGCCCAGGGCGGCGTCATACGGCACCTCGGCGATTTCGGCGCGCAGTGCCGCTATGCCTGGGATAAGATCAAGCGGCTCTTGGAAAAGCACGGTGCGACGGTCGAGAATATCGACAAGGTCGTCACCTACGTGACCGACATTCGCTACTTCTTCGATGCGGGCAAATGCCGTGCAGAGGCCTATGCGGGCGCCACTCAACCTGCCGGCACGTTTCTCGTCGTGACCGCGCTCGCCTGGCCAGGAATGCTGATCGAGGTCGATGTGACCGCGAGCACGCCGAAGTAGCCGTAGCCAAGTCAGCGCGCATCCGGCGTGATGACCGAACCCGGACGTGTCCGTGAAATGCTTGGAATTTGCCTCGGACCGAGGCCGGACGCCGCGGCCACGCCATTCTCTGATGATGGGGCTTCCGGTCGATCGGATTTTCTGATCAGTGATTTGACATCTTCGAGGGCTTTACCTCTGCCCCACCTCGGCCCGCCGCTCCATGCGCAGCTCGATGGCGCGCAGGCCGGCGACGATGAGGACGAGCGGGATGATCTGGATCACGCCGAGCGCCGCCACCGCGCCGTAGCTGCCGCCCTCCTCCCACATGGTGAGGCTGATGGTGCCGAGCACGTGGGTGCCCGGACCGATCAGGAAGATCGAGGCGCCGAGCTCGCGCACCGCCAGCACGAAGACGTAGATCCAGCCGGCCAGCAGGACCGGCGCGATCAGCGGCAGCACGACGCGTCCGAACATCTGCCCGAGGCCGGCGCCCGCGACCTGCGCCGCCTCCTCGAGCTCGCGATGGATCTGGGCGATCCCGCTCGACGCGAAGCGCATGCCGTAGGGCAGGTTCAAGGTCACGTAGGCGACGAGCAGGATCCAGATCGTGTTGTAGATCGGGATCGGCAGCATGAGATAGGCGACCAGGATGCCGGCTCCCACGATCACGCCGGGAATCGCGATCGGCGCGAAGGCGAGCGCGTCGAGCACGACGCCGGAGCGGGGCAGCGCGCGCTGCGCGATCCAGGCCATGACGAAGGTGAGGCCGGCGACGATGGTCGCGGCCATCGCCGCCAACACGACGCTCGTCTTCACCGCGGCGAGAAAGATCGGATAGCGCAGGATGAACTCGTAGTTGTCGAGCGTCGGCGGCGCGCCGGCGGAGAAGAACGGCTGCGCCAGATTGCGGAAGAACGACTGCCAGACGAGGGTGAGCAGCGGCAGCCCGAGCGCGACCGCGAACATCGCGACGACTGCGAGCACCACCGGCCAGCGCCACGGCCCGAGCTTGACGCGCGTCGGCCGATAGCCCTTGCCGGTGATGGTGGCGAAGGATTCCGCGTTGCGGACGGCGCGGCGGTAGAACAGCACGGCGAGGATGCAGATCGCCAGCAAGGTGAGGCTGAGCGCGCTCGCGACCCCGAATGCCGGCGGCGTCGAGATGATCGCGCCCTGGATGTCGGTGGTGAAGACGTCGATGCGGGCGGGCCGCCCGATCACGCGCGGCACCTCGTAGGACGCCATGCCCAGCACGAACAGGAGCAGCAGCGCGGAGAGGATCGCCGGCCGCAACAGCGGCAAGGTGACCTTGCCGAAGACCTGCGCGTAATTGCCGCCAGACATCAGGGCGGCCTCCTCCATGCGCATGTCGAGCACGCGCAACGCCGGTCCCAGCGTCAGATAGGCGAGCGGAAAATAGTGGCTCGCCAGCGCCCAGGTCATCCCGGGCATCGAATAGATGTTCACCGGCGCCTCGGCGAGCCCGAACAGCGATTTGAGCAGCGCGTTGCCCCAGCCGATGTTCGGGCTGAACACGAAGATCCAGGCCATCGCCATCAGCAATCCCGGCACCGCGAACGACAGGAGCGCCAGCGTGTGAAAGAGGCGCGCGCCGGGCGCGTCGGTGCGCTCCACCACCCAGGCGACCAGCGCGCCCATGACCAAGGTCGCCGCCGCCGTGCCGGCCGCGAAGAGGAGCGAATTGCCGAACAGCCGCAGGATGTGCCAGCTCGAATAGGCCTCGACGAAATTCTCGAGCGAGAAGGCGCCGGGCCCGAAGCCGGTGTCCTCGGTGAAGGCGTTGTAGAGGAGCGCGGAGAGCGGAACGAGCACCAGCCAGAGCGCGACCGCCGCGCAGCCGACGAGCAGCAGATGGGACGGACCGACGCGACGCGCGAACCGGCCGGCCGCGATCGCGGCGGGCAGACCGTGGAGGCGACGGTTGGCAATGGTCACGCCGCGCCCCTCGTCGACGCCTTCCTCACCGGCCCCTGAGCAGCTGGTCGAATTGCCGTTGCCATTTGCGCTCCTCGTCGGGGCCCATCAGCACCGTGACCACCTTCTTCTGCGTCAGCCGATCGACGATGCCGGGCGGGTTCGACTCGACGTCCTTGCGGGTCGGCAGCCGGCCGAACCTGGCGAGGAACTGCTGGCATTCCCGGCTGAGCATGAAATTGGCGGCGAGCCGAGCGACGTTCGGGTGCGGCGCCTTGGCGTTGACGCCGACCTGGCCGAAGAACAGCGTCACCGGGTCGAGCGGCCAGATCTCGATCGGGCCGCCGGCGAGCTTCACGTTCATCGACAGGTTGACGTAGTTGTTGAGCGACACCCAATATTCGCCGGCGCCGGTCGCGCGCGCCATCGCGAGGTGACCGTCGGTGACCACCGGCTTGAGGGCGGCGGCGATCGACTTGACGACCTCGACGCCCTTCTGCTCGCCGTAATATTGCAGCAGCGCCTTGAGCCATTCGTTGTCGGTGCCGTCGATCGCGACCTTGCCCGCCCATTGCGGGCGGCGGGCGAACTCCTCGTAGCTCTGCGGCAGCTCGGAGGCCTTGACCTTCGCGGTGTTGTAGGCGGGCGAATTGTAGTTGGCATAGACGCCGTGCCAGCGCCGGTCCGGATCGCGGGCATCCGGGGCAATCCGGGCGGCCTCGGGCGGCTCGTAGGCCGCGAGCATCGGCGCCGGCATCTTGTTGATGGTCGCGGTCTGCACGATGTCGTAGGATCTCTGCCCGGCGCGGAACTCGATCGCCATGCGCGACATCAACACCGCATCGGAAGCGCGGACATAGTCGACCGTAATGCCGGTCGCGTCCGTGAACAGCTTGAACAGCGGCAGCCCTTCCTGCTCGTTGGTCGAGGAATAGACGACGAGCGAGCCCTCGGCCTTCGCCGCCGCAAGCAGCGCGGGATCGAGCCACGACGGCGCCGGCTGCGTGCCCTCCGCCATCGCAGGAGCCGAGCCCGCGCAGGAAGCAAGCCCGGCGAGCGTGGCCAGAAGCCGCGCGATCGTCGACGGTCGGCTCAATTCGTCCTCCCCGGCTCCGCCAGCAGGCCACGTCGGCCCGGCGGGCGCCCGCCGCAGCGGCGCGTTGAATCTTCCAGCATTTTCCGCCGGTTGGATTGACCGCGGTCGAAGCATATCTCATGGGCGACATTTGACAAACCGGGCAGCGTGCCCGAAGAGGCGTTTCGCCTGCGCCGAAAGGAGACGAGTTGGTGGATACGGCGACGCAAGCCGAGGCCAAAAGCAGCGCCGCGCCCGATCGACTGATCGACGTGCGCGTCGGCGCGATCCGTTACGCCGCGCGCGATACCCATCTCTTCGAGCTCATCCGCCTCGACGGCGAGCCGCTGCCGCCCTACGAGCCCGGCGCGCATATCGACCTGCATCTGCCCAACGGGCTGGTCCGGCAGTATTCCCTGATCACGCCCGAGCCCGATCCCTCGACCTATACCGTCGGCATCAAGCGCGATCCGGCGAGCCGCGGCGGCTCGCGCTACATTCACGACGAGCTCGGGGTCGGCAGGTCGCTCAAGATCGGCGCCCCGCGCAACAATTTCCCGCTGGTGGAGGACACCGGCCACGTCGTCCTGCTCGCCGGCGGCATCGGCATCACGCCGATCTGGTGCATGGTGCAGCGGCTCACGAGGCTCGGCCGCTCCTGGCAGCTGCATTATGCCTGCCGCTCGCGCGCCGACATGGCCTTCCTGGGCGCGCTCGAGCCGATGGCGCAGGCGCGTTTCCATTTCGACGACGAGAGCGGGGGCAAGGTGCTCGACGTCGCCGCGATCGTCGCCGCAGCGCCGAAGGACGCGCATCTCTATTGCTGCGGACCGACGCCGATGCTCAAGGCATTCGAGGCGGCGAGCGCGAGCTGGCCGCGCGAGCAAACCCACGTCGAATATTTCACGCCCAAGCAGGAACCGGCGAAGAGCGGCGGATTCGTGGTCGAGCTCGCGCGCTCGGGCCAGGAATTCGTCATCCCCGCGGGCAAGAGCATCCTGCAGGTGCTGCTCGATGCCGGCGTCGACGTCGACTATTCCTGCGAGCTCGGCATCTGCGGCGCCTGCGAGCAGCGCGTCGTCTCGGGCGTGCCCGAGCACCGCGACGCCATCCTGACCGAGGAGGAGCAGGCCTCCAACACCAAGGTCATGATCTGCTGCGCCGGCTGCAAGAGCGAGCGGCTGGTGCTGGATCTCTGACGACGGAGGACAGAGGACAGAGGACGGATGACGGACATTCGACTATCCGTCCTCTGTCGTCCGCCGTCCGTCTACTGGTTCAGCAGCGGAATGCTCTTGTGGTCGGCCGGCTTCGGGATCGATTGCAGATAGGCGTAGATGTCGGCGAGGTCGTCGTTCGACAGAATCTTCTCCGGATACGGCGGCATCGGGCCATTGCTGCCACGCACGAAGGCCGAGAACGCCTCGGCCGCGATCGGATCGGGCGCCAGCGCCTTGCCGGCCACCCCGCCCTGCCCCTGGAACCCGTGACATTGCCAGCAGCCGTGCTGGACGTAGGCGGCCTTCCCCTTCTCGGCCGAGGCGGCGAACGCTCCGCCGCCGGGCAGCAAACCCAGGCCGGCGGCGAGCGCCGCCGGCCCGAACGCACGAACGAAACCCATCGACCGACCCTCCGTTAGCGCGGCTGCGTCCAGACGTTGAGCAGCGCCGGCTGGCCGGACTTCACCACGGCGACGGCCTGCTTGATCGCGGGTCCGAGCTCGGCCGGATCCTTGATCGGGCCCTTGGCCCACCAGCCCATCGATTCCGCGAGCTTGTGGTACTCGATGTCCGGGTTCTCGATGCTGGTGCCGACCGGCCCCATGTCGTTGCCGAGGTTGGCGACGCGGCTGCGGAAGTTCGACAGCCGCTGCACGTGCATGACCTCCTGATGGTAGCCGCGGTTGTTGTGCATCACCGCGAGCAGCGGGATCTTGTGCCGCGCGGCGGTCCACAGCACGCCGGGGGCGTACATCAGGTCGCCGTCCGACTGGATGCTGACGGAGAAGCGGCCGAGGTCGCGATTGGCGAGCGCGGCGCCGACCGACGCCGGCGCGCCGTAGCCGACGCCGTAGCCGCCCGATCGGCCGAGCCACTGGTAGTGCTTCTCCATCGGCCAGAGCCGGTTCGGCCAGTTGCTGACATTGCCCTCGGACGCCACCAGCGACCAGTCGAGGTCCTTGATCTGCGCCCAGGTCTCCATCACCAGGCGGGCGGTGCTGATCGGGCTCGCATCCCAGGCGAGCGCCGCGGTCTGCCGGGTGCGCTCGCGGCCTTCGGCATGCGCCTTCTTGATCGCCTCGCCGCGTTTCGCGATCGCCGCCTTGCGGTCGCTCGGGATCGCGGATCTCACCGCCTCGATCAGCGCCGGCAGCGTCGCCTCGGCGTCGCCCGGCATCGACACGTCGATCGTCTGGAAGCGCTGGAAGTCCTGATAGTTCGACTTGGTGATGAGATCGACGGAGCTGATGCTGATCAGCTTGGTATCGGGCTTGATCTTCGACCGGTTCTGGCCGATGCCGTTCTCGCCGTTGTCGACATAGGCGTTCACGACGCCCCAGTAGTCCGACAGCTCCATGCCGATGATCACGTCGGCATTGTTGATCACCTCGGGCGGGCGGCTGAGATAGTGCGTCTTCGGGAAGTTCATGCGGCCGCCGAGATCGACCACCGGCGCCTGCAGCAGCTCGGCGAGCTCGACCAGCAGGGCGACCCCGTTCGCGGTGCGCGCCGCGCGATCGACCACGATCACCGGGCGCTCGGCACCAGCGAGGAGCCGCGCGGCCTCGCGGACCGCGCCGGTATCGCCCTGCGGCGGCGCGCTCGCCACGAAGCGCGGAATGTAGAGCTTCTCGCTGTTGGGGCGGATCGGCTCCTGCTGCAGCCCGGCGTCGAGCGAGATCGCGACCGGTCCGTAGGGCGGGGTGGTCGCGATCTTGTAGGCGCGCACGAACGACTGCGCGAAATGCTGCAGCGAGACCGGCGTGTCGTCCCACTTCGTGAAATCGCGCACCAGCGCGTTGATGTCCTGCGCCGAGTGGAAGGTCGGCACGCCCGGCGGGCGGTGCGCGGCGTCGAGATCGTTGCCGCCGACGACGATGACCGGCACCCGGTCGCACCAGGCGTTGTACACCGCCATCGCGGCATGCTGCAGACCGACGGTGCCGTGGCAGAGCGTCATCAGCGGCTTGCCGGAGACCTTGAAATAACCGTGCGCCATGCCGACCGCGGATTCCTCGTGGGTGCAGGTGAGGAACTCCGGCATCTTGTTGCCGCCGTAGTTGATCAGCGACTCGTGGATGGCGCGGAAGCTGGAGGCCGGATTGGACGGCAGGTACTTGATGTCGAGCGTCTTGATGACGTCGACCATGAAGTCGGACCCGGCGACGCCGCCGATCCGCGACAGCTCCTGCGGGGTCCCGGTCTCGGCGGCCGCCACCTGCATGGTCGGCGGCAGCGCGGAAGGTCGCGCGGGGCTCGCGCCTGTCGCGGTCGTGGCGCCGTTCGCGGCCGGCGGCGTCACCGCCGTCGCCGCACCCGCCACCGCGACGCCGGCCAGGAACTTGCGCCGGCTGACCTCGGGACGCGGATCTCTTCGGGCGTCTTTGCGTGCCATGGAGCATCTCCCTCGCTTGTCTCGTGTGTCGTGCGCGGCGCGAATCCGTCCGGCGCGAGCTTGTGAGGCGAATATTACCGCCGCCCGCAGAGCGTGGGAAGGCGGCTGCCGGCGACGGCCGACAGGCCCGACTTCACGCGTCGGTGTCGGTCGGCAGCGGCGGCTTGCCGCGAATCATGTCGGCGGCCTTCTCCGCGATCATCAGCACGCAGGCGTTGATATGGGCCGAAACGAGGTCGGGCATGACCGACGCGTCGACCACGCGCAGGCGGTCCACGCCGCGCACGCGCAGCTCCGGGTCGGCGACCGCATCGGGCCCGATGCCCATGGCGCAGGTGCCGCAGGGATGGTGCGCCGTGATCGCGGTGTTGCGCAGGAAGGCATCGATCTCGGCGTCGGTCTGCACCCGTTCGCCGGGCGAGGTCTCGGCACCGCGGTAGGGCGCCATCGGCTCCCGATAGGCGACGTCGCGGGCGCGCTTGAAGCCTTCCCGCAGCCGCGGCAGGTCGTCCGGCGCGGAAAAGAAATTGTAGACGATGCGCGGCGGCGCGCGCGGGTCGGTCGAGCGCAGGAGGATCTCGCCGCGGCTCGACGGATGCAGCAGCGTCGGCCGGATGCCGTAGCCGTCGACATAGGCCGGCCGAAGGAGCGGGAACCAGAGGTGGGCGTGCGCCGGCGCGCCGCGGAACATGAACTCGATGTCGGGGACCGCCAGCTCGGGCCGCGTCTTGACGAAGGCGTGCAGCCCGCCGGGCACCACCGTGCCGGGGCCGGTGCCGAAAAAATACGCCCGGATCATGCTGACCGCCATGCGGTCGAAGCGCATCTCGCGACGGAACGCGCTCTCGTCGCGCCGCCGAAAAAAGAGGATCGCCGCCAGGTGATCCTGCAGGTTCTTGCCGACCGGCAGATCGGCGACCGGCGCGATGCCCATGGCGCGCAGGTGCGCCTCCGGGCCCACGCCCGAGAGCATGAGGAGCGGCGGCGTGCTGAAGGCGCCGCCGGACAAGATCACCTCGCGATCGGCTTGCGCGCGGCTCACGTCGCCGCCGTTCCTGACGTATTCGACCCCGGTCGCGCGCGTGCCCTCGATCAGCACGCGGGTCGCATGCGCGCCGGTCGCGACGGTGAGATTGCGCCGCCGGCGCGCCGGCCTGAGATAGGCGGTGGCGGCCGACGAGCGATAGCCGTCGCGGATGGTGTATTGGCCGCGCCCGAAGCCTTCCTGCGCGCTGCCGTTATAGTCCTCGGTCACGGGAAAGCTGGCCGCCTTGGCGGCCTTGAGCCAGGCGTCGTAGAGCGGATCGCGGGTCTTCGCGAACTCGGTGCCGATCGGCCCGGAGCCGCCGCGCCAGGCGTCGGCGCCGCCCTGCCAGGTCTCGCAGCGCCGGAAGTAGGGCAGCACGTCGGCATAGGACCAGCCGCGCGCGCCTTTCTGCGCCCAGCGGTCGTAGTCGCCGCGGTGGCCGCGGGTATAGGCCATCACGTTGATCGACGAGGACCCGCCCAGGACCTTGCCGCGCATCGCCTCGATCCGGCGGCCGTTCATGTTCGGCTCGGGGTCGGTCTCAAAGCCCCAGTTGAACATGTCGTATTCGTGCATCTTGCCCATCCCGAGCGGGATGTGGATGAGCGGATTGCGGTCGCGGCCGCCGGCTTCGATCAGCAGCACGCTCGCCGCCGAATCCTCGCTCAGCCGGTTGGCGAGCACGCAGCCGGCGGAGCCGCCGCCGACGATGACGTAGTCGTAGCCTTTGCTCATCGTTCACACATCGAGCGTGCTGGGCGCGAAAATCTCCTCGAGGGCGACCCGGCGCGCGCTCAGCCCCTGCTCGTGCACGTATTGCGCGATGGTCTCGAGCACCGGCCGGGCAGCCTTGAAGCCGTAGGCCAGCGGATCGTTGTCGGCGAGCGTGCGCTCGACGCCGCCGTCGAGCAGTCCGGCCTCGAAATACCATTGCAGGTATGATCGGCCGTAGCGCGCGATCTCCTCCTTGGCCGCGACGAAGGCGGAATAGAGGTTGAGCGCGATCCAGGGATGAGTTTCGAGCAGCGCGCGCCGCACCACGACCGCGTGGTTGATCGGGTAGAGCCCGGTCTTGGCGTAGAAGCGGCGGCCCTCGGCGGCGGGATCGGGAAACAGCGTGCGGGTCGCGCCCGAGATGTCGACGGTGCTGCGATCGACCAGGTTCCGGTCGACCAGATAATGCAGCGCGCCGTCGAGCTCGCCGCGGACGAGCATCTCACCGATATTGGTGGTCGGCGGGATCTGGCTCACGCGCACGCCGGCGGGCGGCTGGAAGCCGGTGGCCCCGCCGTGGCTCTTGTCGGGATTGCGCTCCATGAACCACTCGATCTCGCGGGCGTGCACGCCGAACTCGTGCTGCAGGACGCCGCGCGACCAGATCGCCCAGGTCTGCTGGTATTCCGGCACGCCGATGCGCTTGCCGCGCAGGTCGGCTGGCGCGGAAATCCCGGCGTCGGTGCGCACGATGATGCTCGAGTGGAAGAACTTGCGCATGGTGAAGACGGGAATCGCCGCCCAGCGCGTGTCGCCGCGCGACACCGAGATGATGAGCGACGACATCGACATCTCGGAGACGTCGAACTCGGCGAAGCGCAGCTGCCGCCAGAACATCTCGGACGGGTGCACCATGGTGGGGACGAGGCTGATCCCCTGCGGCACCACCCGACCCTCGAGCAGCGGCCGCGTGCGGTCGTTGTCCGACAGCGCAATGCTCAGCTCGAGCAGAGATGGGGTCATGAACGGACGCGGTCCGCCCTCATCCTGAGGAGCGCGCTTGCGACGGCGTATGTTCGAAACACCGGCCTTGCGCGCGCGTCTCGAAGGATGAGGGCGGCCCCATGCTTCGAGACGCATCGCAGCGCAACTGCGCTTGTGGAAGCAGATGCGCGCGTGAGCGCTGCGATGCTCCTCAGCATGAGGCCGCCGGCACCGCCACGTAGACCCGCCGGTCGCGGACCCGGACGTCGACCGGCCGCAGGCGATATCTGGGATCGCCGCAGTGGCGGCCGGACGCGATGTCGAATTCCCAGCCGTGCCAGGGGCAGACGATATTCTTGCTCTTCGAGAAGCGCAGGCCGCGGCTCGTCTGGTCGGCCGCCAGCTCCTCCTCGACGCGCGGGATCACCTTGCCCTGGCAAACCGGACCGCCGTCGTGCGGGCAATAATTCTCGTACGCCACCAGGCGGTCGCCCTCGCGGAAGATCCCGACCTCGAAGCGATCGACCCGCAGCACGCGGTAGCCGCCGTCGGCGAATTCGCTGAGCTCGCCCACCATGATCTCGTTCATCGCTTCACCCCGTCTACCCTCGGTCTCGCGCTTGCGCCGCTACTCGCTCGGACTGCGGCGATACCACATCTGCAGGTCGAAGAAGTTGAGGTCGGCGGCGCGCATGATGGCGCAGATCGCGGTCACCGCCTCGGTGGCGTTGACCGGACGCTCCCCGAACGGCGGCAGCTCCTGCGCGCGGTCCTCCGACTTGGCGGCGTAGAGCCTGACCGCGGCGGACAGCACCCGCTGCAGGCTCTCGTCCGGCACCGCCTCCGGCTTGCCGCGCGCGAGCGCGTCGTCGACCCGGGCACAGAACGCCGCGACGCAGTCGTCGCCCGTGGTCGCGGACGCGCTCATGCCGGCCTCGCGCGAGCGCTCATTCGGCCGGCACCGCGACCGGCTGCTGCGGCACCTTCTTGCCGGACTTCGCCGGCGGCACGTCGAGCCCGAACAGCCGCGCCGCGTTGAGGCCGAGAACGTTGCGCTTTGCCTGCTCGTCGAGGAACGGCAGCTTGGTGATCGAGCTCGGCGCGTCGAAGTCCCAGTGCGGCCAGTCCGAGGCGTAGAGCAGCTGGGTATCGGCCTTGATCGCCTCGAAGGTCGCCTGCGTGAGCTTCATGTTGCTGCGCTCGAGCGGCTGGCTGGTATAGTACATGTCCTGCATGTATTCGCTCGGCCGGCGCTTGAGCAGCGGGCACTCCGACGTGCGCATCATGTATTCGGAATCGAGCCGCTGCATGAGGAAGGGAACCCAGGCGAGCCCGCTCTCGATCCAGATCACCTTGAGCTTGGGGAAGCGCTCGGGAATGCCGTTGAGCACCCAATTGGTCATGTGGATCATGTTGAAGTGCACGAACGACAGCGAGTGCATGCCGATAAAGCGGTTGATCTGCGCGAACGAGGGATCGCTCCAGGTGAAGCCGGCGTGGAAGCCGAGCGGCTTGCCGACCTCCTGCAGCGCCGCGTAGAGCCGCATGTAGGAATTGTGCCAGACCGGCTTGTGGCGCGTCGAGGTGACGGAGAAGCCAACCACGCCCGGCGCGTCGGCGAACCGCTCGACCGTCTCGACCGAGGCTTCCGGATCGTTGAACGGCAGATAGAGCAGCGCCTTCTGGCGCGGATCCTGCGGCAGGATCTGCTCGATCAGCCAGCGGTTATAGGCGTTGCCGAGCGCCACTTCGGCCTCGACCTGCGGATGCATGCCGAGCGACAGCATCGGGGTCGGGAACACCACCATGTAGTCGATGCCCAGCGCGTCCATGGCGCGCTGGGTGAGCTGCACCTGGCGATGCAGGCCGGGCGGCGTCGGCTCGGCGAGCTTCTGCTGGTGCATGATGCGGCCGGCCACGTCCTGATAGAGCGGACCATTGGCGTTCAACAGGCCGGGCGCCGGGCCGCGGTCGCGAAACGCTTCCGCGGTGTAGCGCAGCACGTCGTTGTCGATGCGGTCGGTGATCTCCGACCAGAACGCGGTTTCGTTGACGTGGGCGTCGACGTCGACGACCAGCCAGTCCTTGAGCTTCTCCCGGGTCGGCGCGGCCTTGGCGAGATAGTCGCGCGTGTCGGTACGCGTGGAAATCTTCTCGAGTTCCTCGATCCGAGGGGCGGTCTCGCGGATGTTCATGTTTCCACCCTGCGTTGGATGAACCCGGCTGATTGAATCGCGCCGTTGGCGCTCACTCTATTGGGGCGGGGCGCGGCGCGCAACGATTAAGGGCGCGCAACGCGCCGCCGGACGGGGCCGGTGGTGAGGCACAAGGCATTGCGTCGGCGGTGCAATTCGGTTTGCCCTGCGCCGGCCGGGGAGCACCGTTGCGCCGATTTTGCGACCGGACGCGCACGGGCATTGGCGGCACAGCCGGCCCTTCGTCGCAATGGTGCATCGCAAACCGCCGATCAGACCAAGCGACCGCTTACCTCCCGGTCTGCCGCTCGCGCAGCCGCTGGCGCTCGAGCCATTGCGTGATCGCGCCCGCGATCGCGGCACTGTTCTTCTCGATCATCATCATGTGGCCGTTGCCGTGCACGCCGACGTCGGCCAGCCGAATGAACGAATTGGGCACGCCCGCCTGCTCGAGGTAGCCGGCGGTGCAGTGATCGTAAGCGGCGTGATAGGACGCCTCGCCGGTGATGATCACGACCGGAATGCGCGCCAGATTGGGCAGCCGGCGGGCGGGCTCCTTCTGCAGCCAGCAGCGCACGAGATCGGGTTTCGCAGGCCTCTCCCGGCGGACGAACTCGAGCCTGGCGTCGCCCGTCAGCGGCGGGTCATAGGCGAGCGGGACGTCGGCGAGGCCCGATATTTTCGTGCGCTCCGCATCCTTGAACCAGTCGGGCGCGCCGGTGTTCTCGATGTCGTGCACCGGCGGACCCGACGGCTCGACCGCGACCAGCGCCTTGATGAGGTTCGGCCGCGCATCGGCGACCGGCCAGTTGAAGGCGCCGGATTGCGAATGGGTGAGCAGGATCGCCGGGCCGATCTTGTCGAGCAGCGCAGCGAGCGCGTCGCGGTTGAGCTCCTGCTGCTTCGGGAAGCTCGTGAGCGAGGGGAATTGCGAGGAATAGAACTGATCGAACGCGGGATCGCCCGGCTTGCCCTCGCCCGGCCATTGCGTGTGCAGATGCGCCTGCGGCCATTGCTTGTGGCGCTCGGGTGCGACGAAGCGTTGATCGAGGAAGTTGAAGCGCGACGCCGTCACCGGCCCGTACGGCTGCGGCGACCAGTATGCGGAGCGCCCGCGCGCGACCTGGTCGACCACATAGACCGCGTAGCCGCGCCGCACGAAGTATTGCGCCCAGCCCTCGCGTCCGTCGGGCGTGCCGGTGAAGTTGGTGCCGGTCTGGCCGCCGCCGTGCACCATCACGATCGGATAGGGATGGCTGCGGCGCGCGGGGATCATGTACTCGACGTAGACCTGGCCGAACATGGGACTGCCTTCGGCCGACGTGTCGATCTTGCCGACGACGAAGAAATAGCTTGCCTGCGCGAGGCTGAGCGGCCCGCGCTCCTGGGCGTGGGCGAGCGGTGCGAGCGCAAGCGACAGCGCCGGCAAGAGCGCGGCTGCGGACGCCGTGTTACGAACCCGGTTCATTTCGTTCCTCCCGTCGTTTCGTGGCGGTTTGCGGTGTCGTCACGCGTCCGGCTCGAAGCCAAAGCCGGCGCCATGGCGCACGACGTATCCGAAGCCGGGAAAATCGAGGTGCGCGCCGGCGACCCTCACCCGGTCCGCGGCGACGCGGTCGAACATGCGCCGGCGCGTCGCGCAGGCCGCCTGCGGATCGACGTCGTAGATGAGCCCGGTGTCGGGGCGCGCAACCTGGATCGACGCGAGGTGCACGAGATCGCCCCAAATCAGCAGGCTGTCCTTGCCGGATTGGATGAGCCAGCCGGTGTGGCCCGGCGTGTGGCCCGGCAGCAGCACCGCCGACAGGCCCGGCATCACCTCGCCATCGCGCACGGTGCGCATGCGCTGGCGATAGGGCGCGGTCGTGACCGCGCCCTTGGCGATGTTGCGGCTGATGCGCTCGCTCTCGCCCGTCGACGGGTCGCGGTCGAGCCAGAAGGCGGTCTCGCGCTCGTGCAAAATGATTTCCGCATTCGGATAGAGAGCATCGCCGGCGTCGTCGACCAGGCCGTTGGAATGGTCCGGATGCAGATGGGTGAGGAAGATGAACGCGATCTCCTCCGGCGCGACGCCGACGGCGCCCAGACTGTCCGGGAGCTTGCCCAGCGTCGGCCCCATCGTGTTGCCGGAGCCGGTATCGACCAGCGCCCATTTGCCGCCGAGACGGAGCAGGAAGGCGTTCACCGATATGGGGACGGCGTCCTTCGTGCCGGTGAGCCGCTCGGTCTCGGCCTTGTCCATGCCGAGCACGACGTCGAGCGGCGCCGCCAGCACGCCGTCGCTCAGCGCCGTCACCGCGATGTCGCCGATCGTCCGCTTGCCTGCGATCATGGAATCTGAATGAGCTCCCTGAGCTGCGCGTCCGCGAGCGGCGCCGCGAGGAACTTGAACTGGACGGCGTCCTGCATGCTCTCGGCGACCCCCATGACCTTCGCGATCTGCAGGCTCTCCTTCGGGATGAAGTCCTTCAGCATCAGCCGCACCGCCGGCTCGGAGAGACCGGAGAACGCGAGATAGCGCGGCACCGCGTCGGCGCTGGAATACATCCAGTCGACCGTCTCGTTGTAAGCCGCGCGGTAGCGCGCGACGGCATCCTTCTTGGCGGCCAGGTTCGGCGCGTTGATGATCTGCACGCGGACGGTCTGGCCGCGGATCGCGGCGACGTCGCTGGCGCGCGCGACCATGCGAGCCTCGCCCTTGCCGAGCAGGTCGAGGACGAACGGCGCCACCGACCAGCCGACGTCGACCTGGCCCGACATCACCTGGGTGATGGTGCTCGCGACGTCGCCGGTCGCCACCGGTCTCGCCTTCAGGCCGTATTGGCTGATGAAGCGCAGCACCGCGACGTGCGAGGACGCGCCGGTGGTGGAATAGGCGATGCTCTGGCCGTTCACGTCGCGCATCGACTTGAGCGGCGACTTGCCGGGCACCCACCAGAACACTTCGCGCGACCCGGTCGAGCTCGCGCCGATGATCCGGACCGGCGCGCCCTTGCCGTAGGCACCCAGGGTCCCGAGCGTGCCGGCGCTCAAGCCGATGTCGACCGCCCCGGACACGACGACCTGCATGGTCTCGCCGCCGCCCTGGGTGTAGAGGATGTCGAGGTCGAGGCCGTGCTTGCGGAAGATGCCGGCTTGCGTGCCGAGCTCGGGGATCGCGCCTTCCCAGCTGCCGCGGATCGGCGACGCGATCTTCAAGGTCTCGGCGGCGAGCCCATGGGGGATCGCCCACAAGACAATCGAGAATGCGAGCAGCCGGCGTGCGTTCATGAGCGCCCATTGTCGGCCCGATGCCCGCCCGCGATCAAGCCACGATCAGGCCGCGGGCACGCCTCGGCCGCGGCGTGCGGCATACGCACGCGTTGCGGAGCGCGGGCTGCAGGCGGTATCGTCACGGCCGACGTCACAACGGATCCTCGACGATGCAGACAACGGCACATTGGGCGGCCGTCCTTGCGCTTGCGGCGCTCGCGCTTTCTCCGGAGCGGGCAGCGAGCGAGGACTATCCCGATCGCACCGTCACCATCGTCGCGCCGTCGGCGCCCGGCGGCATGTACAGCATTCTCGCCCGCCTGATCGCCAGCAAGCTCGAGCGGCTCTACGGAAAGTCGTTCGTCGTCGAGAACCGACCGGGCGCGAGCTCGATCACCGGGGCGATGGCGGTCGTCCGCTCGCCGCCCGACGGCTACACGCTGATGGTCGCGGCGAGCACGACCATGGCGACCAACGTCGCCCTGCACAAGAACCTTCCGTACGATCCGCGCGTCGATTTCGCTCCGGTCACGCTCATCGCCTTGTCGCCGGAAGTGCTGCTGGTCAACGCCGCGCTGCCGGTGCGCTCGATCGACGATCTCGTCAAGCTCGCGCGCGCGACCCCGGGCGGCTTGTCCTTCGGCTCCGCTGGTCCGGGCACCACGCAGCATCTCAACGGCGAATTGCTCAAGGGCGCGCTCGGGATCGAGCTGCACCATGTCCCGTACAAGGGCATTCAGCCGGCGCTCAACGATCTCGCCGGCGGCCATATCCCGCTGATGACGGCCCCGATTCCGGTCGCGCTGCCGCTGGCGCAAGGGGGGCGCGTCCGCATGCTCGGCGTGACCACGAAGGAGCGCGTCGAGGCGATCGCGGAGGTGCCCCCGCTCGCCGAGGTCGGCGTTCCCGGCTACCACGCACGCTCCTGGTTCATGCTGGTGGCGCCGGCGAGGACACCGCCGGCGATCGTCGACAAGCTGCATGCCGACCTCGCCGTGGTGCTGCGCGAGGCCGACGTGCGCGAGGAGTTCATCAAGCGCCAAGGCTTGATCCCGGTGACCTCGCCGCCGCCCGACGAGCTCAAGCGCTTCGTGGAGTCCGAGATCGCCCGCCTCGGCGATATCGTCCGGAACGCGGGGCTGGCGGGATCGGAATAGCGGGGGAGGAGCCGATGCGATATCGCCGACGGCGCTGCCTTGCCGCGGCGGCCGCGCTCGCGGTCACCTGCGCGGGCGCGGCATCCGCGCAGACCCCGGCCTGGCCGAGCCGCTTCGTCACCGTCGTCGTCGCGTTTCCCGCCGGCGGGCCGACCGACGTGCTGGCGCGCGCGCTCGCCGGCGATCTTGCCGACAAGCTCGGCCAGCAGGTCGTGGTCGAGAACCGCAGCGGTGCCGGCGGCAATGTCGGCGCCGCGACGGTCGCCAAGGCGGCGCCCGACGGCTACACGTTCCTGCTGGCGACGACCAGCGTCGTCAACAACCGGTTCATGTATCGCAACGTGTCGTTCGACGCCGATCGCGATTTCGTCCCGGTCGTCATGATCTCCCGGACGCCGATCGTGCTGGTCGCCAGCCGGCGCACCGGCCTCGCGACGCTTCCGGAATTGATCGCCAAGGCCAAAGCCGATCCCGCTAGGCTCAATCTCGGCAGCCCCGGCCACGGCACCGCCGCCCATATCACCGCCGAGCTGCTGCAGCGGCTCGCCGGTATCAAGCTCACGCACGTGCCCTACCGCGGCTCGGCGCCGATGATCGCCGACCTCGTCGGCAACCAGATCGACGTCGTTTCCGACCTGCTGCCCACGCAGATTCCGCAGCTCAAGGCCGGCAACTATGCCGGCATCGCCGTGACCGGCTCGACGCGCTCGGCGACGTTGCCGGACCTGCCGACGGTGGCGGAGAGCGGCTTTCCCGGCTTCGAGGCGACGTCCTGGAACGCGCTGCTGGCGCCGAGCGGCACGCCGGCCGAGGTCATCGGCACGGTCAACGCCATGGTCAACGGCTACCTCGGCAGCGACAAGGGCAGGCAGGAGCTCGCCAAGCTCGAGATGCAGGCGGGCGGCGGCACGCCCGAGGATTTGAAGGCCTTCATGACGAGCGAGGTCGCGAAGTGGGGGCCGATCTTCAAGGCCGCCAACATCACGATGGAGTAGCCGTTGCGCTTCCTTATGCCGGTTTTGGTTCTGGCCGCCCTGATGCCCGCGCAACGCGCGGCGGCGCAGGCCTCCGACTATCCGAGCCGGCCGGTCACCTTCATCGTGCCGTTCGCGCCGGGCGGAGTGACCACCCTGTTCGCCCGCGTGCTGAGCCAGCACCTCGAAGAGCGCCTGGGCAAGCCGTTCGTGGTCGAGAACCGACCGGGCGGCGGCGGGGTGACCGCGGCGGCGGCGGTCGCCCACGCGGCGCCCGACGGCTACACCATCATGATGGCATCGAGCACCGTGCTCGCGATCAACGTCAGCATGCGCAAGACCCTGCCCTACGATCCGCGCACGGAGCTCACGCCGGTCGCGCTGTTGGCGCGCGTGCCGTTCGTGCTGGTGGTCAATCCCGCGCTGCCGATCCGCTCGGTCGCGGACCTGGTCAAGCTCGCCAAGGACCGGCCGGGCGAGATCGCGTTCGGCACGCCCGGGCCCGGCACCTTCCATCATCTCAATGCCGAGATGTTCAAGGGGATGTTCGGGCTCGACCTCGTGCACGTTCCCTACAAGGGCTCGGCGCCGGCGCTCAACGATCTCGTCGGCGGGCATATCCAGTTCATGTTCTGCGACGTGCCGCCGGCGATGTCGCTGATCCAGTCCGGGAAGATCCGCGCGCTCGGCGTGACCACGAAGGAGCGCGTGCCGGCGGTGATGGACGTCCCGCCGCTCGCCGAGGCCGGTATCCCCGGCTACGACACCGCCTCCTGGCACACCGTGACCACGACCGGCGCCGTGCCGCAGCCGATCATCGACAAGCTCTACCGCAACATCCGCGACATCATGGGCGATTCCGCGGTCACGCAGGCGCTGGTCAAGGACGGCGCCATTCCGCAGGCGAGCCCTTCGCCCGAGGAGATGAAGCGCTTCGTCGCGAGCGAGATCGTGCGCTGGGGCAAGGTGATCGAGCAGGCCGGCCTCACCGGAACCGAATAGCTGCCGCGCGTCACGCCGCGGCGGCCTGCTGGCGGAAGGCTGGCATCACGTCCTTGGCCAGGCGGCGCAGCGACTCGCGCTCCCACGCCGCGTTCGGCCCCGACCAGTCGACCGCGCTCAGCAACAGCGTGCCGAACGGTCCCGCGGTGCGGCGCAGCGCGATCAACTCCGAGAGCACGGTCTTCGGCGAGCCGAAGATCGTGCGCTGCCCGATCAGGGTATCGACCGTCACCTCGTCGTCGCGCATGTCGGGACGCCTCTTGAAGACGCCGAGGCGGCCGAGCTGGCCGTAGACCTTGTGCATGTGGCCATGGAAATGCCGGTAGCCGCTGTCGGCGGCGTAGACCCGCCCGCGGGCCTCCTCGTCGGTGCCGGCGACGTGGATCGATCGGCAGATGCGCCAATCGTCGCCGTTCGCCGTTCGGCCGGCCTCCTCGCAACCCTCACGGAACATGGCCCAGTGGCGGGCAAGGTCCTCCGGCGCAAGCAGCGCGCTCGAGATCACGCTCCAGCCCTTGCGGCCGGCAAGGCGCACGGAGGCGGAATCGGGCGTCGAGCACGGGATCGCGATCGGCGGCCGCGGCTTCTGGTACGGCTTGGGCAGCCAGCCGAAGTGCAGGGCGGGATTGAGCGTATCCTTGATGCGGGTGG
>WNFF01000411.1_pt1 | contig 31518 bp, 26 predicted proteins | sample 5400441 | NCBI WGS metagenome assembly WNFF01 (sample SAMN13153345, study PRJNA577476) | soil metagenome | isolation source: 120 cm saprolite under Douglas fir tree site 2 hole 3 replicate 1 | place: USA:California | collected 2015-04-18
ACTTTTGGCGGGCATCTTCGTCGGATTAATGGCGAAGCAGGCCATATATCTTTATGGCGCATCAAGCAACGAAAACCGTCAACTGATGCCCAACTATCTCCTGCAGTGGGAAGCCATTCGCTGGGCGAAACGCGAGGGCGCAACCTCCTACGACTTCTGGGGCATTCCCGCAACAGATGACGAAAGCGAACCTATGGCCGGAGTCTATCGCTTTAAAAGTGGATGGGGTGGTAAGGTTGTACGCTTCCTCGGCAACTATGAGCATGTCTATCATCCCCTGGCAATGCGTATCGTGAAGAAGAGTTTATTGTTTCATTGACATCCTCTCTTGCGCTTGATACACTTACCTCAGAACAAGCGAAGAGAGGCACCCATGCGAACCCAATCAGAAGATACCAGCCCGGAGATAGAGCGCGTGCAGATCGAGCTGATCCGCAAGGCTTCTATCTCCAAGCGCTTTGCAATTATGCAGGCCCTGAGTCAGTTTCTCATAGAAGCTAACAAGCAGCGCATACGCAAAGACCATCCCGGCATTAATGAACAGGGGGTCGCTCTGATTTTCGTCGCTCGTAACTACGGTCAGGCATTAGCTGACAGATTATCAGCTGACCTGGCAAGCAGGCAGAGATGAATACTTCACAGATACTGGCGGCAATAACACCAGTGGTGGAAGCATTGGGGCAACTTGGGGTCCCATATCATATTGGTGGATCAGTTGCCAGCTCAATATATGGAATACTGCGGGCGACCATTGACGTAGATCTCGTTGCAGACCTGCGCTTAGAGCAAGTTCGACCCCTGGTAAAGCAGCTTGAGGCGGCATACTACATCGACGAGGATATGATTCTGGATGCGATCAGGCATCGTAGTTCATTCGCTGTAATTCACCTGGATACGATGCTAAAAGTCGATGTATTTTTACCTAAATCTCGCTTGTTCGACCAGGAAGAACTTCGACGTGTTCAGCAAGAAGTGCTGGCGGAGGGAACACGGCCATTTAACGTGGCATCGCCCGAAGGTACAATCCTCAACAAGCTTGAATGGTACAGGATGGGCGGCGAAGTATCGGACCGCCAGTGGAATGATATCCTGGGTGTTCTCAAAGTCCAGGGAACTCATCTCGATATGGCCTATCTTCAGCGCTGGGCAGCAAGTTTGAATGTCACTGATCTGCTGGAGCGAGCGCTTGTAGATGCCGGTCTTAAAGAATGAGGGCCTGGAGGACTTGCCCCATGACCCTCGCTATCCTACCTCCCCGGCAAAAACGCCAGTAGACTTCTCGCAGCGGGACTGGCCAGTAACAATATCACCTGCGCCGCGAACGTGATCACAATCAGCGCAGCCGTCGTCAATGTAATCGACGAACTCAATCCCATAGACGTTGTTATATGGTCATCTTTAAGCGGCGCCTCAAAGTACATCGCCTTCACGATACGCCCATAATAGACCAGCGATACGACGGTGTTGATCAAAGCGATAATCACCAGCCAGGCGAGGCCCTGGCCCCAGGCCGCCGTGAAGATAAAGACTTTACTCACAAAGCCTGCCAGTGGCGGAATACCGGCCAGCGAAAGCAAGCATAATGCCGTGCCCGCGCTCAGCAGGGGCGCGCGCTTCGCCAGCCCCCGGAAGTCCTCGATCTTTTCCCCTCCCGTTGCGTTTGCCAGCGCGATGATGCCGGAGAAAGCCCCCAGGTTGGTGATCACGTACACCAGGATAAAGAAAAGTACCGCCGTAGTACCATCCGCGTTGTTGCCGGAGATGCTGGCGATGAAACCAACCAGGATGTAGCCGACTTGCGCGATACTGGAATACGCCATCATGCGCTTCACATTGGTCTGCACCGCCGCCACAAGGTTGCCCAGCGTCATCGTCAGGACGGCGATGATTGAGACAATAGTTATTAGCGAGGTGAGATTGACCTGTCCAAGCCCGCCGTAGATGAAGACGCGGATCAGTGCAGCGAACCCTGCGGCCTTGGAACCGACCGAGAAGAAAGCCGTCGCTGGCGTCGGCGCCCCCTCGTAGATATCCGGTGCCCACATGTGGAACGGCACCGCCGAAATCTTGAAGCCAAAACCCGCCAGGATCAACACTGCAGCAATCAGCACCAGCGCATTGCCATTGTGTACACCGGCCTTGATCGAGTTGGCAATGCCGATCAGGTCCGTTGTCCCCGTCAGGCCATAGAGCAGAGCAAAGCCGTAAAGCAGTATGGCTGAGGACATCGCTCCCAGCAGTACAAACTTGACCGCCGCCTCTGCTGACCGCTCGCCAGTGCGCAACAGGCCGGCCATCACATACAACGGAATACTGGTGAGTTCGAACGAGATGTAGATAGTGATCAGCTCAGCCGTGCTCGCCATAAACATCATGCCCGTTATCGAGAACAGCATGAGCGTGTAGAACTCTCCATCGGCCTTGACGTATTTTCCGACGTAGCTGTAGGATGCCAGGATCATTACAGCGGCAACGATCAGGAAAATGACATCGAAAAAGAGTGCGTACTTATCAACGATCAGCATGCCGAAGAACGCGTGATTGGCAACCAGTGTATGATTGGCGACCAGGGTGTCGATCAGAAATATCTGTGAGATGACAAAACCAAAGGGTATGATCAGGCCAATGAGTGCCACCGCGACCGTCACAATGCGGCGTTTGACAAACAGGTCAACCAGCATCACTGCCATTGCTAACAGCGCCAGGCTTAGCTGCGGTGCAAGCAGATAGAGATCAGATACGTGAAACATACAAGGCTCCTTAGTCATTAAAGGCGAGGAGGGCAGTACAAGCATCCCCCCGCGTCCGCGCCACTCCCGCCTCTATGCGTGTGCAGCGATATTCACCGGGTGCGACGCGGTTAATGGAATAGCCCTAGCGTGATGGCTCCATGCATCAACGCGGATAGGCTGGGAGTAAGCACGTCAATCAAAAAATATGGAAAGATGCCGAGGAAAACAATCACCGCCGCGAGCGAAAGCATCGGAATCGCTTCGCGCCAGTTTGCATCTGGCAGCCCATTCCACTTAGTATTAAATGGTCCATAGAAAACGCGTTTGAGCATCCACAGCAGGTAGCTGGCCGTGAGGATCATCGTAAAGACGGCGGCTGCAGTAATGATCGTCGTGATCTGGTAGCTGGCGGTAAAGGTCATATACTCCGCCACAAAGCCTACCAGTCCAGGCAATCCAAGTGAAGCCAGCCCTGCGAAAGTAAACAGGGTTGCCAGCAGCGGCATTTTCTTGGCTACACCGCCAAAGACGGATATTTCGCGTGTGTGCGCGTGTTCGTAGATCACACCGACGCAGAAGAACAGCAGACCGGTAATCAGTCCGTGACTCACCATCTGCACCGTTGCTCCCGTGAGTGAGGCCATCCCGAATGGACTCACCTGGTTGCCGGGAGTAAGTGTAGCAGCCGCCGCACCGACACCCAGCAGGATGATGCCCATGTGGCTGACGCTGGAATAAGCGATCAGCCTCTTCATATCCGTCTGAACAAGGCAGATGCCTGCACCGTAAAGGATATTTATCACTGAGATCACGAGTAACCAGCCGGCGAACTCGTGTGTGCCCTCTGGCAAGAGGGTCAGGCAGACGCGAATCAGGCCATAGGCACCCATTTTGAGCAAGATACCCGCCAGGATCACGCTAACCTCGGTTGACGCATCGGTATGCGCGTCCGGCAGCCAGGTGTGGAACGGGAACATGGGTATCTTGATGGCAAAGGCCAGGAAGATCAGCAGAAAAGTCAACAGTTGCAGGCTCATCGTGACGCCGATCAGCGGAATCGTGACCGTTCCGCCAAGGAAATGCGTCGAGAAAAACTGCATGCTTGCCGTCGTTGCGCCCAGCTTGAAGTAGAGCAGCAGGATGCCTGCCAGCATAAAGATACTGCCGAAGAACGTGTACAGCAGGAACTTCCAGGCTGAATAAATGCGTCCCGGCATACCATGCTTGATGACATCGCTTCCCCAGATGCCAATCAAGAGGAACATAGGGGCCAGTTCGACCTCCCAGAACAGAAAGAAGAGCAGCAGGTCAAGCGATAGGAATACACCCATCACACCGGTTTCCAGCAGCAGCAGCAAAGCCATGTATTCTTTGGCTCGCGGCCTTTCCCAGCCGCCAATGATTGCCAGTACAGTCAGCAGGGCATTCAGCATAACCAGCGGCAGGCTCAAACCATCCACCCCAAGGAAATAGTCGATTCTGAAATGGACAGTACTGGCCGTGAAGTCGATCCACGGCAGGCGAATCGAATCCACAGGGTTGTTAAGGTTGCCGAAGTTGTATCCATTGGCCGCGATACGGAAGAAAATAACCAGGGAAAGCACGAAGGTAGCGGCCGCGAACAGCAGTGCCGACCAGCGTGCAATGCGTACAGGTGCAGCGTATGCAGCCATTGCGCCAATCACCGGCAGCAGGAGTATCCACGTAAGATCACTTGCAAATATCACTAATTTATCCTCACTTCACAAACGCGACCAGCGCAAAGATGAGTATCGCCAGCACTGCAATTCCACCAAAGAAGCCAACCATATAGGCTTGCACTCTGCCCGTCTCCACCTTGCGCACATCGCGACCGAGGAACGTCACCAATCGTGCCACACCATTGACTAACCCATCGACGATGTAGGTATCGAAAGCCTGCTCGATATGCGAGATGCCGAGCACGACATAACGGATGAGCAGGTCGTATAAGTCGTCAACATAGAACTTGCGCAGCAGGATGCGATACAGCACGCGCAGAGTCGCATTCCCCTGCACCACGGCATTGATGCGTGCAAGATCGACGCGCGTGTAGAGCGTGTATGCCCAGGCCAGGCCGGCAAGTGAGACTGCTACGCTTAGCCAGGTTTTCCAGTCGCTCAAGATGTTGCTGAAGACCAGGTTGGGAGCGCCGGGTTGGACGTAACTGAAGAAGCCGAACCAGTATCCGGCCACAATCGATGCGATCGCCAGCAGGACCAGCGGAATAGTAATCGTCAGGGGCGATTCATGTGGCTCACCTTCGCCTCGGTATGTTCCACCCCACAGGCCGCCCCATCCGCCACCCTTGCCGCCAAATGCCAGGATATAGGCGCGCAGCATGTAGAAAGCGGTGAGTCCTGACGTGAGTAAGGTGATGACGTAAAGCGCGTAGTTTCCATGATCGTAGGCAAGGCCTATAATAGTATCCTTGCTGAAGAAGCCTGAGAAGAAGGGGAAACCGGAAATAGCAAGCACAGCGATCAACCAGGTAATAGCTGTAACGGGCATTTTGGAGGCCAACCCACCCATCAGGCGCATGTCCTGCACCTCTCTATGCATTGCGTGGTGCAAGGCATGCAGCACGCTGCCCGCGCCCAGGAAAAGCAGGGCTTTGAAGAAGGCATGTGTGAAGAGGTGGAACATACCGGGGCCTGGGCCATACACGGTACCCGCTATGCCCAGGCCGACGAACATGTATCCTAGTTGGCTAATGGTCGAGAAAGCCAGCACTCGCTTGAAGTCGGTCTGCACCAGGGCAATCGAGGCGGCAAAAATCGCAGTAATGCCTCCAACCCAGGCCACGACCTGGAACGCCGCCGGGCCGGCAGCTGCAAAAAGCGGGAAGGTGCGCGCTACCATATACACGCCCGCTGCGACCATCGTAGCCGCGTGGATCAGCGCGCTGACGGGTGTCGGGCCTTCCATCGCAGGTGGCAGCCAGACTTGCAGTGGTACCTGCGCCGATTTACCTATTGCGCCGCAGAAGACCAGGATCATGGCGGTTGTCAGCACAGCCTTGTCCATGTGCGTAACCGCTGTCGCCAGTTGGCTGAAATTAAAGGTGCCCGTGTTGGCGAACAGGATCATGATGCCGATGATAAAGCCGACATCGCCCACGCGGTTCGTAATAAAGGCCTCAATGGATGCGCTTGCCGGCGAAAGACGGTCTTCCGCTGGCTTGGCTCGCTTGTTGCTCCAGAAGCCGATCAGCAGGTACGAACTGAGGCCCACCAGTTCCCACCCGATGAAGATCACCAGGAAGTTCTCGGCAAAAACGATCATCAACATGGAAAAGGCGAAGAGCGTAAGGTAGGAAAAGAAGCGCGCATACCCCGCCGAATTTTCCATGTAGCCCTGCGAGTAGAATTGTACGAGCAGCGAGACGCTGGTGACCACAACCATCATGGCGATTGCCAGGTTATCCAGGTGAAAGCCAATGTAGTAACTACTCAGGCCTTGACAGAAGCTATTTTGACACCACCCGAAGGAGATCTGCGTGAGAGAAATGCCCTGGCTTGGCAGCGCCGGGGCGATCGAAAGTACCCCTGCAGTGTTGAGCAGCAGGATCCAGGAATAAATACAGGCCAGGCCCATGATCAGGACGCTGATGTAGCCACTTATCCTGGCCCCGGGCGTCAAGCGCGGAACTTTGGGGTCTTCAATATCCTCAAAGACGATGTCTTCGCCACGAGGCCCCTTCTCATGCATGAGATGAATATCGCTCTCTTCCTCTGCTTCAGCGATCTCTTCATGCCCCGCAGCAGTCGCTACGCGCTGGCGCGTGGCCAGGTCCCACATGCGTGTGCCGAAAATAATCACCGCGAATGCGAAAAGCGGTGAGAGCAGGATGAGCCAGGAATATTGATACAGTGCCATGATTTCACCACTTCATCATATTTATTTCACTAACATCGACCGTGCTGCGTTTGCGGTAGATCGAGATAATCATTGCCAGCGCAACTGCCGCTTCCGCTGCGGCGACAGTGATAATAAAGATGGCGAAGATCTGCCCCGTCAGGTAAGTGGACCAGGGCCTGGCCGTATTAAAGAACGCAAAACCGACCATGGTCACATTGACGGCGTTGAGCATAATTTCGATGCCCATCAGTACTGCGATGGCGTTGTGTTTGGACAGGGCGCCATACAGGCCTATGCAAAAAAGCACTGCGCCCAGTACCAGGAAATGGTTTAACGTGAGCATCTTCGTTAGTCCTCCCTACCGATCACTATTGCGCCTATAATTGCTACGAGCAGCACCAGGGACGCGATTTCAAATGGGAGCACGTAGCTATAGCACGTGGGGCTGTACAAGAGCTGGCCGATGTAGGCGACGTTGTTTGGTGGCAACTGACAAACGGCGCTGTGTGGATCATACGGGCCATACGCATTACCAACATGCGCTGTGGAATACTGGCTAACCGTGACTGCGAGAATGATGCCCGCGCCTACCAGCGTACTGATAATCGCACCCAGCCACCATTGTTTGTTGTTGGGATTGCTATTCGTGCGCAAATTATTGGTGCGCGTGAGCATCAGCGCGAAAAGGATGAGCACGGCAACCGCTCCCGCGTAAATCAGAATCTGCACAATGGCGATAAACTCAGCGTTCGCCAGGATGTAGATACCCGCGGCCATCGCAAATACGACAACCAATGCCAACGCGCTATGTACGATATTGCGCAATCCAACCACCAGCAGTGCGGAACCCACGAGGACTATGGCGATGATCCAAAAAAGAAGGGTAGCTAAATCCATAAAAAATACACCTCATATGAAATATGCCATCTCTATTGTATCATGCATCGGGTTTATAAAGCACGTCTACTCTTATGAGATTTTAGCAAAACGTCTTACCGGTGACAAGGACATGCTCAAGCATACGCTCCCGCTGTGCTATAATCATCATCAGGCACCAATTCTATCCTCTTAATAAAGGTTATTTAAGCAATATGAATATCTCAGAGCTATCTTCGCATCGCGGCCTTACAGGCGATCTCACCTGCCCTCGATGTAATACTCCGTTGCTACCGAACGCGACTTTCTGCAGTTCTTGTGGTGAGCGTCTCGATAAAAAGAAAGACCTCTCCTCGCTCTTGCAGGAGGAGCAGGATATTACGGCCCGTTACCGCATCACATCTCTGCTGCGGCGCCGCCCCTGCGTAAACCTCTACTTCGCGCTTGACAACCAGCAAGCTGGTCTGGGTCAACAGCGCATGGTAGCTATTCGCGATATCGATGTCGCATCGCTAGAGGGCGAGGCGCGTACACTGGCAATTGAGATAATACAACAGGAGTATGATTTACTGCGACACTTGCACCTTCCTTATGTGATGCCCGTAGTTGATTTGCGTTACTCACAGGGACATCTCTTTACAGTCGCTGCCTTTGCGGGGGGAACTGGTGCAGGATCGATTGGCCAATATGACAATATTCAGCGCCTCTATTCGCTGCAGGATTTTCTTCAAAGCGGGCAAGGGTTGCCTTCGGAGCAGCAAACTCTGAAGTGGATATGGCAGCTCTGCCGCGCTCTGGATGGATTGCATAATCATCAAATTGTGGTCGGTGAACTCGATCCCTATACAGTTATCCTGAATGACGACAATGACCAGGCTGAACCGGCATTGATGATTTCGTGGCTGCTTCCACAATTGCGTGGATTGCTCCCTTTATCTGAGGCATCAATGACGCCAATGTCATATTTCAGCGCTCCTGAAGCGTTGCAAGGGCAAGCAGAACCGCTTTCCGATATCTACAGCCTGGGAGGCACCCTCTACCTGCTGTTAACGGGGTCACCACCCGGCGAGTCGATGTTGCGTACTCGTAAGCGTCTGCGTGCTCCAAACGAGTTGAATTCACGGATCAGTCTTCATGTGAATGATTGTGTGATGAAAGCGTTGTCAATTGAGCCTTCGGAACGCTTCCAGAGCGCCAGGGAAATGGCGGAGGCTTTATACAATCCTCGCTTCCGCTTCCGCCGTCGGCTCACGACGAAACTAACTCAACGTGGTAACCAACCCCAGGATGTGCCAGCGGCTCGTGAGGGCGATGTTGAAACGGTGCGAATTGTACCGCTCTCGCAGAAGCACCTGGCTCGCTGGCAAGCATCTCGTTCACAAAACGCCCCACAGGAGCAGGTTCGGCAGCAATCGCCTGCCCCCCCTGGATTGGCGCAGCAGGAGGAGATTGAACCTGAGGGGCAGCAGCAATCCCCTGCTCAGCCCCCATCAACTCCACTACCCGTTGACGCGAGCAGCGAAGCCCAGCTTGAGGCCCCGGTTGAGCAGCGCGAGGAAGAATTGGCATTGGACCCGCAAGCGCCATCTGAGGGTGAGGCAACTTCATCACCTCCACAAATTTCACAAAGCGTTCCCACGCCTACCTGGAAACGGCGCATCACTGCTATGTTGCCGGCAATCCCACTCGAGTTGTTGCAGAAAAATCGGAACACACAAACGTCTGCAGCGGATCCGGCAGAAAGAACCTCTCAAAACGCTCGTGTAACTGCTTGGTTAAAGCAGTTGCAGCGCATGATCCTGGGTCGGCAGCGGCCCATCATTATGGCAGCGGCAATAGTAGAATCACCCTTGCGTGTTCAGCCCAACCAGGTCTTTACTCTCCGCTTGCATATTATGGGCAGAGACGAGCCGCTTCCTACTCCCGAAGCTAACACGAACGATCGCTTTGCTGGACTTAGCACCCTCCAACATGGCGACACAACCTTGATCGAGGTACGCTCAGTGCTCCACCAGAGTTATGCTTACATCGTGCAGCAAACTACGGTCACCATACCAGCAGCAGGCTACGTGGCTGAAGTGTTGATCCCTATACAGTTGCTTTCCACTGCTCCTGGTGGACGACGTGACCGTTTGCATCTATTTTTCCTCGATGAGCAGCGCCGGCCTCTCTACGAAAGGCCATTCGTCCTGGAAATCTTCGTTTCCCACTTGGTGAAGCCGGGAAAGGAAGGGCATCAGGTGCTGACAATTCCTGTGTAGGGTCACTTCTCTTGCAAATTCGTCGAGGACTAACCTTTCGGTGCAAACCGGTGGCATTTCCCAAGGTACCAGCGTACCGTCAGCACGAACTCGGCATGGCTCCAGGTCAGAGGAGACACGCTCAAAGGCTCGCTGGTGAAAGGATTCACCTGCTCGGCCATGACCCCGCTGGGTAGGGCATGCTTAAGCGCCCACTCCAGGAGCGGTAGGGCCTCGTGCAACTCCTCTATAGTGCTGGCGCGAGCAATCTTGTATTGAGCCAGCCACAAAGTACAAATAAACCAGGGATTCCCCTGGGCCTGGCTCAAATCATGCGTCACCTGGTAATAATAATCGTTCTCGTAGCGTGGCATACCCCCAACCTGCGTTTTCACCCATAACGTTTGTTCAAGTTGTTGCATGGTACGCTCGATTAGCTCGTCGGTCGCCAGGAACATGCCGAATTGGAAGAGCCCGCATAAGCTGCTGTCGAGCGTCGCATCCTTGTGAATAGTGCCATCTTTGTCCACAGTAATCATACGCAGGAAATACCCGCGCTCTTCGTCCCACAGGTAGCGCCGCGTGGCCTGCTTGATCTCATCGGCGGCAGTACGGTATTTAGTTGCCAGCTCTTCTTCGCCAAATATCGCCGAAAAATTGGCGGCCGCGTCCAGCCCTGCATAGATGGTTGAGGTGGTATAGGTAAGGATGCCGTGCCGCTCCTCCCACAGATCATAAGAGGGGCCCGGCAGGCGTGTATGCGGTTCGCGATAGCTGGCCAGGAAATCGGCTGCAGGCGTGACCAGTGTGCGGAAGTGCGGGGAGACAAATTCAACGTCATCAAAGACACGATAGTGCTGCCACAGGCTGTACAGGACGAGCGCGGTTTCGTCTTCTTGTATGGCGAGCTGCGGGTTACCGTCTCGATCCACCCAGGGATGCCAACTGCTGCCCCAGGAGCGGTCAGGGTTATATTTGTGCATCAGGAAGCCGCTTGGTCCCAGCACCGCGTTACAAAAATCGTAAAACATGCGCGTGATTTCTGAATACCCCGCGTGGCTCAGCGCATTTGCGACTAGCGCTCCATCGCGGGGCCACATATAAGAGTAGCTATCGCGGGAGAAATGTTCGACATCAGCGTCATTCGCCGCAATAACAGCTCCATCATAGTCGATCTGTGTGCGTAAAACGAGCAGGCTCCGCTTGTAGAGGTCAACCAGTTCCGCCGGGAGGTCCCCAAAATCCTGTTGTTGTTTATTGACCCAGCGATACCAGTAGTTGCGCGTGCGTGTGATGAAACTTTCAGGTCCGCGCTCGCGTATCCTATTTTCTGACTCTATCACTACATTCAGGTCTGGACCAACTGCCAACCAGTGAAAAGCAACGATCTCCGACCCCGGTGAGATATCCGGCAGGTGCAGTGCGAGTGTGCCGTCAACGGATCCCTGGGCAATGGGGTTACGGCCCAATACACCGTCCTCGGCATCCCGCCAGGTCCCCTCTGATCCATTGTACTCTTTGACGCCTGTCGCCCAACTGGAAATACCTACGTGGGTATTCATTCCCCTCCCTACCTGTCCGTTCATTAAAAAATAGGCTTGCTGCTTGTAAGCTACGAGCGCTTGCTGGACCGGATCATAGAAAACAGTGTTGCCTTCAGCCGCGCCCCAGATATGCCAGTCGTAGTGGAAAAAGAGACGCACCTCGCGTGGATGATCAGCCTGGTTCGTCACGAGGATTTGACGTAGGAAAATGGCGCTGTGGAAATCTACGCAGTCGCGGAAGACCAGTTGCAATTGCAGCCCCGCGTGATGAAGCGTGACATGAGTAACAAGCGTCTCCTTTTCGTACACCATCTCGCGCTGCCATTCAGGAGCATCCAACCAGGCAAACTGATTATCTACCCACACACCGGTATGCGAGATATCCCCGGAGGTGTGTATTTCCTGGCCCACGTGTGGCCAGTAGATGTCACGCAGGTTATAACTTTTATCAAAATTCAAGAGCAGCCTTCCGTTTCCTACTGGTAAATCTCGTGGCATGATGCCATTCTCCTTTTCCTATCAAATGCTATGCCTGATTATAGTATAGCCGTAGCCAGATATTCCTAACTAGCGCAAGGTCTGTAAATGATTGCTGAGAGCCAGAGACTCCCAATCCTCCTGTTCGCACCTGGCTCAAGTGGCTGAACTCACCTGCACGGTCATCGTGCGTTGACCGCGACTTTTGCAAAGCCCTGGTGTCAGATGGAGTGAGGGCTTGACACTCTGAAGAATCATTACTATACTTCAGGTTGAGCTATTTGTTTGGTGCAATTCAGTGCACCTTGCTCATGAGGTGCTTTTGCACATTCATTATCTTCTTACTTTTATTGTTCCGGGGGAATTGTTACTTTGCTCTGTTCAAGAAAGGGGGGGTACTTTTCACCGTTGATTTGATGCAACCGTATGTATCAATCTTTCTAGTGTGAACTCTGTTGTCTATGGCGTAAAGCCTGAACTGCAAACGTTTTTTGGAGGTTACACTTTCTATGGCAACAATCACTGAAAGCAGTGACGAGGTCCTGCGTTCAGAGCGCATTGCGGGAGGCATTCTGCCCAAGACTCTGAACACCTTCGACATGGTGGCGATCTTCATTGCCATCGTCCTTTTTATCACGAACTCACCAGGTATCGCTGCCGCAGGCCCGGTCGCCTATATTTACCTGGTAGCGGGATTCCTGGCATTCCTTATTCCGGGTGCTATCGTGACCGGCCAGCTCGGCCGCATGTTCCCCAAAGAAGGCTCGATCTACGTCTGGACGAACAAAGCCTTCGGCCCGTTCTGGGGCTTTTTCGCCGGGTTCTGCGCCTGGTGGCCTGGCATCTTCGTGGTCCTTGTGTGTGGCAGCCTGGTCAGCACTTTTATTAGCGATCTCTTTGCCAGGTTTGGCCTGAGCGTCTTGACCCAGCCCTGGCAACTGGGCCTGGTGATCATCGCGGTCACCGCCATTTCTTTCTGGCTCTCCGCTATACGTTTCCGCGGCGCGCAGAACGTGGTCAACATCATGTTCCTCTTGTATAGCACCGCCATTGTGCTGATCGGCCTGGCGGGGGTAATCTGGCTCATCGCTGGACATCCGGGCTACACGAACCTGGCGTTTAACGGCGGCGGCTGGGCCATCACCTTTGGTAGCACCGGCAACTTCACCATCTTTGGCTTTGTGATCCTGGCCCTGCTGGGCATCGAGGTCCCGTTGAACATGGGCGTGGAGGTCACCAGTGAGCGCGCGATTACGCGCTACCTCATCTGGGGGCCGATTATCGTGATGGTGGCCTATCTCATCACCACCTTTAGCGTGATGGTCGCCGTACCTACCGCAAGTCAGACGAATCTCTGGGCGATGGTAGACGCCGTCAACAATGGGTTTGGCCCTGCCGGCAAGGTTTTGGCAGTGATCGTCGATCTGATCATGATCGGCTTCGGCCTCTATGCCGCTCTCGTCTACAACTATTCGTTTGGCCGCATGCTCTTTGTCTCCGGCCTGGATCGCCGCCTGCCGCCCGTGATAGGCAAAGTGAACGCCGCCCGCGTGCCGTGGGTAGCCGTGCTCGTGCAAAGCATTATCGTAGCGGTTATCGCCATAGCGGTGTACATAGTTATTCCCTTATTCTCAACGAATTCTGGCAACCTGGCGAATCTCATGTACTACATCCTGTTCGCCTCGATCACGGTGATCTGGTGTATCTCGATGATCTTCCAGTTCATCGATATCATCGTCGTTCGCTACAAGTACCACGAGGCCTTCGCGGGTGTCCGGCTTGCTCCGGACTGGGTCTTCTACCTCGCCTCGCTGCTGGGTCTGCTTGCCAGTGGCGTCGGCCTCTACGCGACCGTGTCTGCGCCCTGGGTTCCCACATTGATCGATGCGAAGGGCTGGGATACCTGGATCGCAGGTATCGTCGTCGTGTCGCTGATTGCAGCCACGACCATCTACTTCATCGGTCACGCCCGCATCAGAGATGATGTGACTGATGAGCAGGCTATCGCTGCATCCGTGGGTAGTGCACAAAAAGCCTGACGAGGTAGCATCTGGTTTGCGCGAAGGGGCGGTCTGTAGAGACCCGCCCCTTCCTTTTTTGGCAGTATGCTGGCAGCCAACCGGGGAAGAATTGTACGGGTAATTAGTACTGCTTTCTTGCATTGTACCTCTTCTGCTTGTATCCTTACTAAAGTGCAATTCTGGGGTGTTTCAGACATATACATAGCCTGTTGTGAATTAACATCATCTAGGCTATTTTCCTGCATTTCGTGCGATACTTATTTAACGAGCGTCTGTGAGTTGTGCCAGGATAGTTGGCGCGCAATAGCAGACACCGGTCGTTGCTTTTTGACAAAATTGATGTGGAGGGAAACATGGCAACACTCGGACAGCAGTTAGGCAGAGAAGATGCTCTAGAACAAGACAGACGCTCTGCAAGAGAGCCTGGATCGCTTAACTCGGAAGAGTATGTAGTCAAGGCAATGCCATCCATATTGGGAAAGTTCGATATGGTGGCAATTTACTTGATGATCATCTTCTACATAACCAATTCCACTGTCGCTGCATCTGCGGGTGCCGCGGCCTTTACTTACCTGGCCCTTGGCGGCATTGCATTTTTTATTCCCTGTGTCATCGCTACCGCCCAGCTTGGCGTGATGTTCCCGCATGAAGGCTCCCTCTATAACTGGACGCACAAAGCATTCGGAGGCTACTGGAGCTTCTTTGTCGCCTTCTGTGCCTGGTTTCCAGGTGTGCTTGTAATGATTATTGATGGCGATGCAATCGTCGTGTACATTCAGGGGCTTAACATTCACTGGCTCATTGAACCCTGGCAGCAAGGACTCGTCATCATTGCGGTCGTCGCATTCTCCGGTGTGATAGCGGTTCAGCGTTTTCGCATGGTGAAAAACACTATCAACATGGTAGCCGTACTCACGTTCGTTGCAGTTTTCCTGCTAGGCCTGGCCACGATTGCCTGGCTCGCTAATGGGCATGCTGCCGCAACCAGTTTTAGTCATTTATCTAACTGGAGTATCAACTGGACTGGCGCCGCGGCGAATATCAGTTTATTTGGTCTTGTCACCCTGGCCTACCTGGGGATCGAAACACCCTTGAATATGGGAGGAGAGCTGGCGAAGTCAGGGCTTGCGGAGAGAGGAAAACGCAAAATAATCACTGGCCATTTATTCTGGGGCACGCTGCTCGTCTTTATTGGCTATTTCGTGGCCACCTTCGCCCTGCTGGTTGTGGAGGGATCAAGCAACGGAGCAACTCCATTCGCCTTGGTGAGCACGGTGCTTACATCGCTTGGCCCGATTCCAGGTGAGATCGCGGCCGTCTGCATCATGAGTTTCTTTGTTGTGTCCGCAGTTACCTACAATTGTGCGTATGCGCGATTGCTCCTGGTGGCAGGCATTGATCAGCGCCTGCCCGCTAGAATTGGGAGACTCAATAAGAACCGCGTTCCTGGCAACGCGATTATCTTCCAGACTGTTGTTGCAATGGGCATCACCGCCATCATGTTCGTTCTCGTTCCCTACATCGTTCATCTAAGCAGCCCGGCAAATCTCTCTACCGAGATGTACAATATCATCCTGGCTGCTTCAACACTGGTCTGGGCGATTTCGACGCTCTTCCTCTTCATCAACTTGGTGAAGTTCTTTACGCGCGATCCTCAAACATTCAATAAGCAGCGTATTTTCCCGCTGCCTGTGCTCTTCATAAGCGTGGTGCTTGGCTCCATCTCTTGCATATTGGCTCTTGTAGGTACGCTGTTCTTTTCCTGGATACCAACTCTGATCTCCAACAGCCAGTGGTGGTACATCATCGGTGGCTTGACGGGCGTCTGCCTGGTTATCGCTGCCATCGGCAGCATGCTCGGAAGCAGCGAAGCTGCCTGGCAAGATTTGAATACCTGAGAACTTGTACTCTATCAATGTTCAATAAAGAGATGTAGTGGCACCCCTCGCGGGTGCCAGGCCCATTCCTCGTGGGAGCCAGCCCCACCCCTCGTGGGAGCCAGCCCCATTCCTTGCCAATGCCAGCCCCACCCCTCGCGGGCACCAGGCCCATTCCTTGCGGATGCCAGGCCTAACCGCGCATTGGCCCAACCCATCATTGATAGGCAGAGTGACCAGAAAGCGAGCACAGATTCCATTACTTTCTAATATTGACTTCTGCCTACCTGCAATGTTACTGTTGAGTAACTTTCAGGCCCTCTCTCGCCTATTGTGTAAAGTTCACTGTAATTGTTTTGTCCGAGCGTGATGGTGGAGCATCCGGTATTCACCTTGCGCAAAGTAGCTGTAATGTTATTGTACAATCGGTCTTATTCACGGAGGTGAAAATTGGCAACACGTGACGAACTCGTCGCATCCTCAGGAGTTGTACCGGGAGAGGCCATAGCGGGCGATGTCGATGTCGACAAGACAGACGTTGATAAGCTCCATAAAAATGCTATGGGCCTCCCTGGCGTCCTTTATTTCTGCCTGGCAGGCTCTGCGCCAATCTCTGCCATGCTTTTTAACGTCCCACCTATAGCGTCACAGGCAGGAGCAGCTTCACCGCTCGTCTTCATAATCTCTGGCATTGGCCTGATGCTGCTCGGCGTCGCCATTGTCTATCTCTCGCGCCGCTTGACCTCCGCCGGAGGTTTTTATACCTGGGTACGTCACAGCCTGGGCAAACGCACGGCATTCCAGGCGGGCTGGCTGATGATGGGTGGCTACGCCCTCTTCGAGGCCTCGCTCCTCGGTGCCTTCGGCTCCTATACCAACAGCTCGTTTATTAACTATGCGAATTTCCACATGCCTGGCGGCTGGATCGCCTTTGCATTGATCGGGGCTGTGATCATCTTCTCGCTCTCCTACTTCGATGTCAGGTGGTCGGTCTTCGCTATGGCTCCTTTCCTCGTACTGGAAGTCGGTGTCCTGCTCATCCTGGATATTGCCATCAGCATTCACGGTGGAGCTTTTGGCCATGACTTCGCGCATACCTTCACTACCGCAGGCGCAAACCCCTCTTCAGGAGGGCCTTTCTTCATACCCACTTCAAGCGCTCCAGCAGCTAAAATTACGGCCGCTCCAGGCGGTCTGTTGGGTATCGGCGTCGGCATGGCTCTCGGCGTCTGGTCGTGGGTCGGCTTTGAGGCCGGTGCGGTCTACGGTGAGGAAGCGAGAAATCCCCGTCGCGCTGTTCCCATTGCGGTCTTCGCAGTTATTGCCTTCCTGACCCTCCTTTATACCTGGACATCGTATTCCGCCATCATCGGTTATGGTTGGCAGAATGCCGTTAGCCAGTTCGGGAACCTCACAGGCAACCCGACGCCTTACTACCCGTTGGCGAGCTTCTATGTGGGTGGTTTCCTGCAGGCCCTGATGATTATAGCCATCAGCACCAGTGCGTTAGCCTGTGGCCTGGCTTTCCACAATGGCATGGTGCGTTACCTCTATGCCATGGGACGTGAAGGTATCCTACCTCACGTCTTTGGTAGAACCCATCCCAGATATCGCAGCCCGCACATCGCGATCATTACCCAATCGCTCTTTACTGTGCTGCTTGTCATCTTCTTTGTCTTTGTGATCCAGAATACTTCTACTGGAAATTTTGGATTTGGCATAGCCAATGGTAAGACGACTGTCCAGGTTGATGGAATCTTGCCCTATACCTGGTTGGCCATCATTGGGACGATTGCTTTCATCCTCGTCTACATCATGGTCAACATTGCTTCGCCCGTTTTCGCTTTGCGTTTTGATAAAAAGAGCTTTAACGTGCTTGCGCACATTGGTGCTCCGGTTCTCAGCATACTGGTCTTGCTGATCCCGTTGATCTCCTTCGTGATGCCCACCATCCCGGGTGCAATCGGCAACTACTTCACCGGCCTGGGCTTCGCGGCAACGCTGTTCCCGCTGAATATCCTGCCGCTCTTCGTGCTCGCCTGGATTATTGTTGGCTTGGCCTATTCCTTCTACCTGTCCAGCAGCAGTCCTGAGCGTTACGAGGGTATGGGTCGTATCATTCGTGGTGACGTGTACGCCGCGTAATCTCGCACTTGCAGTGTAAAAGCGGGCAGCCGAATACCCCGGCTACCCGCTTTTTGCTTTATTTGGTATTTCTACTCCCTTGAAGTTAGCCTCCCGTGCTGTACAATACCTGGCCGCCGCCAAACACCGTATCCACAATGGCAACGGCTGTTGCGTCTACCGGAGCGTGGGCCGTTTGTGGCGTATTATTCGCAGCGCTCCCTGTCGCCACCAGCACAACATCTCCCCGCCCCGCTCCAACAGCATCGATCACAATCATCGTACCCTTGGCAAGAGGTTCGCCATGCGGGTCCACCTCTACAACCATCAGCATCTTAGCGCCCTGCAACTGCGCATCCTTCCTGGTTGAGACCGCTGTGCCAAGCACCTTGCAGAGTATCATGCAGAAGCCTCCTCCCGAGCCGAACGATACACTACGCCTGCTGCGCCTGTTAGCTCATCGATGATTGCAATGATCACCAGGTCTACCGGGGCATCCCGCAGGTTACCCGCTTTACGTGCCGATGCCCCGCTCGACAACATCACCAGCTCACCGTCACCGGCGCCCGTCACATCGGCTGCGACATGGATACCTCCCTGCGGCTCCAGCGTGCGCCCATCGAGCAATTGCACCAGCCGTAGACGCTGGCCGCCCATCGTCGATACACGGGCATCCGCTACGACAGTACCAATCACCTTCCCAAGTATCATTTCAGTTCTATTCCTTTTTCTTTCGCAACCTGTCGCGCCAGCGGCGTTACAATTGCCTCCGGCTGCAATACGATCACTTTCTGCCCCTGCTTGTATGCCGCCAGTATCTCTTCCTGCGTAATCAGTTGACGCTTTTGTTGCGTTTGGGCCTGTGATGCAGGAGTGGGTGGTTCAGAGTTATGCAGAAAACGCTGGACCGCCTCTCGCACATCATCACGGTTCCCGCCAGTCATACGTGCAAAATTACCGTTCAGTGTTGCATCTTGAGAGCCTATCTGCGCTGGCGCCACATCTATGAAACGCGAACCGGGTGGAGACTTGAAAACGCTTACTGCGTTTTGCCCACCTGGAGCCTGCGTATCCCCAGTGTAAGTCTCCAGCACTGCCCGCACGCACTGGACGATGATTTGCACCAGCGTTTGTTCTTCTTGAGGCGTCATACCCGTAACCCCGTGCAATTTAACAATCAAGTGACAGATTCCGCTATACAATCCTGAAGTAATCCACCAGGGCGCAGCGACGTTCGCGCACAAACGTACGGGCAGTCGTCATCCCTTCACCTGTAGCTGTACCGATGGTAAAGGCCGTATAACCTTCACCTCCAACACCCAGGCCGGCCAGCGAGGAGCCATTCTTGACGAAAAGAGTTGTGTTGATTAACCTGGCCATACGGCTCAGTGCAGCGAGGTCGTGTGAATGCATCATTGCAGAATGCCTGAAGCCCTGCTCGATCTCGACCGCCAGGTCAATCGCTGCATCGACATTGGGTGCCGTGGTAACCGGTAAAACTGGCATCATCTGCTCCAGGAAGAGCAATTGATGATCCTGCGGCACCTGGCAGATCAGCAGGTATACATCCTCGCGCCCGCGAATACCGATACTCTCCAGTAGCGCGGCAGCGTTGCGCCCCACAAACTTCCCGTTCATACGTGGCTTGCCGCCGTCGGTCAGCACAATCTGCTGCATCAGCGCAGATAACTCACTCGCAGACAGCTCATACACGGGTAACTTCCGTATCTCTTCCAGAAACGGCCGTATCGCGGCCTGGGTGCAGACAACCGCTTTCTCGCTGACGCAAAGTATATTATTGTCGAAGCTCGCGCCCTCGAAGACATCCTTCGCAGCTTTTCGCATGTCCGCTGTTTCATCGACCACGACTGGTGGGTTGCCCGGGCCGGCTGCTACTACCCGCTTGCCGCTTCTGAGCGCTGCACGCACCACGGCCACGCCGCCCGTAGCCACAACCATATTAACCTTGCGGTGCGTCATCAGCGCCGTTCCAGTATCTATGGTCGGCTCGATCACACCTGTCATCACATTATCAGGCCCACCGGCCGCCACGACCGCCTGGTTAATCAACTCGATCGTTTTCATGCTGCAAACTTTGGCGCTTGGATGGGCATTAACTACTGTGGCATTGCCCGCTGCCATCATACAGATCGCGTTATTGAGGATCACCGATGATGGATTCGTGACAGGCGTAATTGCCACCACGATGCCAAACGGAGCCCAATCATGCACCGTCAACCCATGGTCGCCGGTGAATGCCCTGGGTTCGAGTATTTCAACGCCAGGCGTCAATTTACAGGCAGTTTCGTTTTTAGCAATTTTATGTTCGTAGCGGCCCAGGTGGGTTTCCTCGTGGGCCATCTTCGCCAGTAGTTCTTTGTTTTTCAGGCCGGTTGTGCGAATGGCGTCGATAAAGCGCTTGCGATCATCCAATGAGCAGGCGGATAATTGCTCGAAAGCTACAGCGGCAGCGTCCACAGCCTCGTCAACAGTCCTGCCCTGCCCATTCACTACTCGCCCGCTGGCAGCCTTGACCTGCCCATTGCCCGTAAGCTCGCTCAGGACACTCCGCACAATGCGTTCCAGTTCGGCCTCACTTATTTGCAGGGCCATATCTAGCTCCTTTTACATGCTTACGCCGTTGCTGCTGCCCCGCGCTTTGTGCCGTCACTTTTGCTGGGTTCGGCAAGCTCTTTTTTGCTCAAGAAGATACGCACATCCACCTGCGGGCGCGCGATCACATCGACCGAGACAACTTCGCCGACACGGCCAGCCGCCGCAGCTCCGGCGTCGGTTGCGGCGTTGACTGCTGCCACGTCGCCTGTAACGATCACCGTCACCAGGCCCCCGCCGACCATCTCCAATCCGCGTACATCGACGTTCGCCGATTTCGCCATAGCATCCGCAGCCTCTACTGCGGCTACATAGCCCTTTGTCTCGATCATGCCCAGTGCGCCGCGTGCAGGCGCTGCTCCGTCATCCTTGGCGTCACCATAGTTGAACGCCTCGGCCACGCCGGCATCCAGGCTGGGGATGACGTGCACCGAAATCACCGAACCCACACGGCGAGCAGCATTTGCGCCCGCATCGGCCGCTGCGCGTACTGCGCCTACATCACCTGTCACGACGACACTTGCCAGGCCGGAACCGGCCTTCGCATAGTGAATAATCTGTACGTTGGCGGCTTTAACCATGGCATCAGCCGCCTCTATGACGGGTACTAAGCCCTTTGTCTCTACCAGGCCGATAGCGCGTTGTCCGTTAGCCATTGTATACCTCTCTTCTTTGCCTTTCGGATATAGACAGGACAAATTACTTCAACAGTTCGCCGTGTACTTCGCAGACGATTCCCGCGGCGTTCGCATCGTCTGTGTCCAGGTGCGCGACGAGTTTCCATGTCTCATGAATGCGAATCTGTACGTTATGGAAGGTGACTCCTTCCGGCCCGCCAATCCGCAATTGCACAACATCATTCTGCTTGACACCAAAGCGTGCAGCGTCCGCCGGGCTCATGTGAATATGCCGGTTTGAGCGCATGGCAACTTCGGGCAGGTAAAGTGTGCCAAATGGCCCGACCAGCGTGAGCGGGGCCGCTCCCTGCAGCTCACCGGACCGGCGCATGGGCAGGTCCCGTATGCCCAGCGCAATGCCGTCTGTGCGCGCCAGTTCAACCTGGGTACGCGTACGCAGAGGCCCTAGTATACGTACGTGGGGTATAGTCTTCCCGTCACGCCCAACTAGCGTGACCATTTCTTTGGAGGCGAATTCCCCTGGCTGCAGGAGATCACGCTCGTGCGTTAATCTGTACCCCGGCCCAAATAGCTTCTCAAGGTCTTCCTGGCAGACGTGGAGGTGCCGTGCCGAGACACCGATAGGAATCATCGCCTTTTCAGACTGCGCCTTCAAGCCGTTGATGCCGTACATCTCGACATCGCGCAGTACGCTCGTCACAACACTCCGCACCCTCGCCTCTACCTGCGCCCTCTCATCCCCGGCAGTTGGTAAGATGTCCCGCCGCTGCGCACACAGTCCACATGTGTCACAAAGCCCCACGCGACTATTGGTTGTATTAGTAGTAAGCGTAATCATTGCCATTCACATCCGCCCAAATGCTGTTGTTTTCACGTACATGTCTCGTTTCGTTACAATCTATTACGGCCTCACCAGCACCTCTAGTCCCCCAGGCACGTGCAACAGCATCTCATTCATTTATGTATCCCTAGAAAATCTCCAGGTACTCGTCGCGCTCCCAGTCGGTAACGTGAGCCTTTAGGCGCGCGAGTTCGCTGCGTTTCATGGTAGTGAAAACCTGCACAAACTCATCTCCCACGATGGCTCGGAACGCCTCGTCTTGTTCCAACGCATTCAGAGCATCGTCCAGGGTGGGAGGCAGAGGCGCGAAGCGATCAGAACTTTCTGCCAGGCCCTCTTCTAGGGTCGGCGGCATCTCTGCATCCTTGAGTCCCAGTGCCCCGGCGGTAATTACAGCAGCGATTGACAGGTACGGGTTACTCAGAGCCGTAGGTAGACGATTCTCCAGGTGCGTCCGGTGGTCGCGGCTGTTCTTGGCGCGAATCATGGCCGAGCGGTCCTCCAGGCCCCAGCTAATGTTCGATGGCGCGAAATGATGCGGCACGAAACGATGGTAACAGTTGGGCGTTGGGGCCATCAAGGCCATCGCTGCATTCGCGTGTTTCAGCATGCCATTCGTGAAGTGATACGCCACCTGTGACAATCCATGCGGATCGTTGGTGTCCAGGAAGGCGTTCTCGCCGCTCTCCTTGGATACAAGGCTGATGTGCGTATGCGCTCCAGAAGCAGACTGATCGGTGAACGGCTTGGTCATAAAAGTGGCGTGGTAGCCCAGTTGACGAGCAATATATTTTACGCCATTTTTGAACGTGAAGCCCAGGTCACCGGCTCGTAGCCCGTTGTGTGGCCCATAATTGATCTCGAATTGACCGGGGCCATATTCGGCGTTAGCTGTGATGATGTCGATACCGATCTCCGGCATGAGTTCGATGATGCGCTCGGTAACCGGCGCGGCAACGTTGCGCATTGTGTTGAAGATGTGTAGGCCGTCGAAGATTGGCTGCATAGTCGTTGGGTCGAGCAAATAATACTCATATTCCAGTCCAACGACTGCCTGGTATCCGAACTTGTCGAGTTCAGCTGCTGCCCTGCGTAGCACATGACGCGGCGCGGCATGCAGCGGCTTGCCATCCACCCAGTAGGTGTCGCAGATCAGGCGTGCCGTCCTGTTCATCCAGGGCACGACGGCCGCAGTCGAGAGGTCTGGAATCAATACCTGGTCGGCGTAGTTTACTTCTTCGTTATACCTGGTACCGGAAACTACAAATGAGCGGCTGTCGAGCGAGACCGTTCCACCGTACATGTTCAAGCCTTTCTCTGCAAAGCCTCGGACTTTGTTGAGTGGAATGATCTTCGTGCGGGCAGTGCCGTGCATGTCGGGTAGTTCGAAAAGAACACTGCGAATGCCTTTCCCCTCCCAATCTGCAAGTAGTTCATCAAGCGAGAAAGCTGTGGTCACCTGCGTTGTCATTACAAAACCTCCATCAAATTACAGAAATAGGACGACGAAGCGCCAGTCGTGCGTCGAGTTCATTCCAGGGGAGTAGACCATCGATCCAACTCTGCACGCGATCCAGAGCAATCATAGCATGTTCAACTACTGCCAGGAATTCTTCGGTGCTAGCACGGCCTTTCCCCTTGAAATACTGTGCAAGCATACGCTCTAGCGCCACCGTCTCGGTCATTGACCATTTTTCTAGACGTGCAGCATGGCGCTCCAATAACCCACTAGCGATTTGGCCTACAGCTTGTACTGGCAGCACACCATCTTTGACTAACTGGCGGCACACCTGCAAATTTTCGCCCGCCCAGAACAGGTTGAAGTTTGCATAAAAACAGCAGGGTAGATTACCCATCGGTGGACGCGAGATAGTGCGTAACTGCGCGATGTCGGCGGGTTCATGTAGCCAGCAGCGTGCAATGAACGCACGCAGTTCACCCAGCACGCGCGCAGTAGTGTGTTCCATTTCGGAGAGCGCGCGTTCATAAAATGCAGGTTCCAGGCAGGAGCTACAACGCAGGCAGGTCAACGCGGTTTGCCCCGTATAAGTCTCTTGCGTCATTACCGGCTCTGCCGGGTGAGTGCTCGCATATCCATTTACGCCACTCGTCTCCGTGGCCCATACCAGCTCTATCCCGTGTTCCGTAGCCAGGTCCCGTGCTAGTGGCGTTATCAGCCCTCCATGTTGAACAACCAGGCGTTTTTTACCCGCCCTGGCAAAGTCAGCAATATCGTTGCGCGTTATTACGGTGGAAACGGTGACCGTATCTCCTCCTCCCGGATTGCTGGAACGCGAGGTATCCTGCCTGTTGAATGCGGTTGCGGTAGTAGTGAGTTGCCCTCCGGCATTCTCACTGTTGGAGCCTGAACCAGGGCCGTTTTCGGCGAACATGCGGCGCATGACTTCTTGTACAATCGTTTGGATATCTGCTTCTGTCATGATTTTACCCTCTCCAACTTTGCAGGCAGAATACCCGTACGCAGCAAGCGATCACCCGTTGCGCGCAGATCATCCAGTCGTTCAACGATACGCGCGAAGACACTGACATAGCCAAAGGGCTGGGTATCACCGTAGAAAATACAAATTGTTTGCCGCCCCGGGTAATAACCGATATCGCCTGGCTGTACATTTAGTATCTCATTCTCTGCCTCCGCGTAGAATGGCACCATGACAATCATTTCACGCCCGGCGAACTTGGCGTGGACGCTAAAGCTATCTACGGGAAGATTCTCCCAGATGCAATTGGAGAGCACCGGGGCTTCTCGCTCCAATAGTTCCGCGATGGCCCGTGTGCCTCCCACATTTATCATAAATCGTTTGGACATAGAACATATCCTCATCTCTCTTGTCCGCCTGGCAAGAGGATATGGTGATCCTACTGCGGCGGCTCTGTATGTTCTTGTGGCCTATCCGAATAGCCATAAGTGTCGTGAATAGCTGCCTGTTCAAAATAACGTGCTGGACGCAGACTTGTAATCGGAATCTCTGGTTCGCGTCCGCCTACGATCTCTTCCGCCAGTGCCTTACCGACAGCAGGCGCAGTCTTAAAGCCCGTGCCGTTGCAGCCAAATATCGCAAAGAGATTCTCATAGCCTGGCACAGGACCAAGTAGAGGATGCAAATCCGCGCTCACGGCGAAAATCCCCGACCATCCCCGCACATAAGTAGCATTCTCCAGCGTAGGCATACGGCGCGAAACCTTCTCTGCTATCTCCTCGACAAAACTATCATCGGCGTTCTGGTTAAAGCGATCGGGGTCAACGCCCGGCTGCATTGCTCCACCCCCAACTAGCGTCAAGCCAGGGCTGTCAGGTCGATAGTAAACGTCGAGCACGCCATCGATATAGGTCATATGGTCGGCTTGGGCTTCCCGGGGTCGTTGCAGGATAGCTACCTGGTGACGAACGTTCCACACCGGGAACCGCAAACCCAGCTTTGCCAGTAATGCCATCGTCCACCCTCCTGTGGCACAGGCAACCGTTCCCGCCTCTATCTCCCCTGCGGAGGTCTTCACTCCAACTATGCGTGCCCCCTGTGTCACAAATCCCTGCACTTCGGCCTGCTGGCGCAATTGTACACCATGTCGTCGGGCAGCATCCAGTAGCGATAGCGTAGTTGCTGCGGGATCAGCGTAGCCGGAGTGGGGTTCGTATGCGGCCAGGAGAATATCTTCCGCCCAGACGTTGGGGGCAAGATCGTGCAGTTCACCAGGCGTAATCAGGTAGGTCTCCACACCGATGCGCTGGAGCATGGCTACGTTGGCACGCAGTTTCTCGGTATTCTTGAGCGCGACTGTACGAATGAAACCGGTCTCCCTAAAACCGCACTCACCACCTATCATTTCGTCCCAATTGCGGAAATAGGTATAACTACTCAGTGCTAATCGCGCTTCAATTTCATTGACGTAATGCATACGCACCAGGCCACTCGAGAGGCCAGTGGCTCCACTTGCAGCCACCTGTTTTTCTAGCACGAGCACCTTGCGTACCCCGGACATTGCCAGGTGATATGCAAGGCTCGCTCCGTTAACCCCCGCTCCAATAACAACCACGTCAGCAGTTTCACGCATGTGGCGGAAACCCTTCCAATGAGGCTGCGTCATGCGGCACACATTAATGCAAATAAAAAATGACCGTGAATCAACACGTGACCCGTAAAACGGCCCATCATGCTTCTTGTAACGGTGTTGGATATGAAAAGCGCTCAAAATAGTAGTGCTATAAAGCACCGTAGGTGCAATCGTAACATTTTAGCCGGTGTAAATGCAAGGTGTTAGGTAACCATTCGGGAGGGGGGCGTATAGATGAAATGTACACTTGACGTATCCTCACCTGCCATGTAAACTCAAGCACATATAGTATAATTAACCATAAAAGCAGCCCCGGCAAGAGGTGTCTATGCTCCATATCCTGGTCGCCAATGTCGGCAGTACATCACTGAAATATAAACTTGTAGAGGTCCATTTCCCCGCGTCACCATCTCCGTCCATGCAAGCCCGCTACACTACCCTGGCAGCCGGTGCCATCGAGCGCATTGGCCTGCCCGGTGCAAAAGCCATAGTTGAACATGTTCGTCCCGGCGCGCAGGGACTGATGCAGGCATTTACCAGCGAGGTTGAAGAACCAGGCTATGCCTCCGCCATCGATCTCATGCTGGGTAGCCTCACTGAACCTCCCTTGGGAGTGCTAAAGGACCTCTCCGCGCTCGACGCCATAGGGTTTAAAGCTGTCCACGGTGGCATCTACCGTCAGCCCATCATCGTCACACCTGAAGTGCTGGCAGAAATGGAGCGCATGACACCTGCTGCTCCCGCCCACAATCCGCCCTACATCCGCGCCATGCGCCTTTTTCAGGAGCTTATTCCACAAACTCCCCTCGTTGCTGTATGGGAAACAACCTTTCACTCAACACTGCCCGAGTACGCGCGTATCTACTCCGTTCCCTACGCCTGGAAACAAGAGTACGGCATCGAGCATTACGGCTTTCACGGAGCATCGCACCGCTATATCAGTCGCCATATCGCAGAGCTGGCGCCCGGCCCATCGCCATTTCGCGTTATCTCCTGTCACCTCGGTGGCAGCTCCTCCGCCTGTGCCATACGCGACGGCCAGTCTATCGATACCTCGATGGGCTTTTCCCCGCAAAGTGGACTCCCACAGACCAAACGTACAGGCGATCTTGATCCATTCGTCTTACTCTGGCTGCTCGAGCAGCGCAAGACCACCCCGCAGGAACTGAATGCCATCCTCAATACCCAGAGCGGCCTGGCCGGAATCTCCGGCACCAGCGGCGATATGCGCGACCTGCTTGCAGCAGAGGCGGCAGACAACGAGCGTGCACGCCTTGCCATCGAAACCTTTTGTTATGCCCTCGTCAAAACCATCGGAGCCTATTATGTCGCCCTCGGCGGCCTGAACCGCCTGGTCTTTACCGGCGGCATTGGCGAGAAAGGTGCAACAATTCGCAGTCGTGTTATCCAGGCGCTAGCCTGCCTCGGCCTCGTGTTGGACGAAGAGCGCAATGCCTCGGCGCTGCAGCAAGAAGCCCTCATTTCATCCCCGCAATCCAGCGCCCAGGTATGGGTACTGCCCACCGATGAGAGCCTTGTTGTCGCCGAGGAAACCGTGAAGGTCTTGAACTCCAGAACCTGAGAAAGCACTTTCCCCGTAGATTTCCGCTTTTCATCACTCTCCCCGTATATCACAACTGTAGCCTGATTTCAGGTTTTGTTGATTTTATGCGAGGAGGATACGGCAAAAGCGCTTCTCACCTGAAATTGAAAGCCGTGGGTACTATCGGGTATAATTGCTACAGGCTGGGTTGGGAGGGCTTCTTGTCCAATGCTGAAATATGCCCAAAAAGATTCGCGAACTCAAGGCAATGTTGCGTAAGGCGGGTTTTGTTGTTAAACCAGGTAAAGGCAGTCACACTGTGTGGGGTCATCCAGCTTTGACTGCCAAAATTGCGCTCTCTGGTGGCGATGGTGATGATGCCCAGCTCTACCAGGAAAAGGATGTACGGGAGATTCTCAGAAAGTTAAGAGAGGTGCAAGGTGAGTGATCAATTCAATCACTATTCGATGGTGATTCAGTGGAGTGTCCCGGATAACACGTATATCGTTACCGTGCCAGAACTGCCAGGGTGCAAAACGCATGGTGACACCTACGAAGAAGCTGTCCGCAATGGACAAGAAGTAATTGAACTCTGGATTGAAGCAAGTCGTGAATGGGGGCATCCAATACCTGCCCCAAGAGTATTGCTCGCTAGCTAGCGTTTTGCAAACAAATTATTCTCCTGGTTCGACAAGAGTGCATTCCTCGTATCATTGTAAGGGCGGGGCTTGCCCCCAATACATTTCAAATAAGAGCCATCGGTATCGCCTCCGCCAACTGTTTGGAGCCCTGCGGTCGAACCAGCACGAGCACAAAATCCGCAAAGCGCTCCTCTGGCCGAAACGGTTCAGGCGGAGGGAGCGCGCGCTTCTTGGGTTTGTACTTGTGGTAGACTTGCTTGAGTTCGCGGCGGTTGATGCGCAAGCAGCGCTGGGGTAATACGTTGCGTCGTAAGCGCTCAGAGAGTCGCTGGGCGCGCCACTGCTGCATAGCGGGCGGCTCCTCACCTCGCTGATCGGCCACTGCTTCGCAGATTTGAAAGACGGCCTCGGTGAAACTCAAGCAATCTGGGTCCAGCTCAGCCTCTAGCGCGGAGCGATACATCAGAGCGCGGATGGCAAAATGCACCACGAACAGTGCGTAGAGTCGCCTTTCGCACCCCATCGGGAGTGTGGGAGCGCAATACCCTCTGCTGCACGCGCAGGTGCGTTTTGATCTCGTCCACCACGATCTCGATCTCCCAACGCTCATGATAGAGCACGATCAGCTCTTTGGCTGGGGCGGTGTGTGGGTTGAGCCAGGTGGTGGCCAGCCGATACACCTGCCCCGGTTCACCCAGGCGCTCGTCGGTGAGCTGATACTCGATCACGCGCACCCATACCGGCTGCTGCATCGGATAGACCGCCTGCGCATTGGGCTTGAGGAGCGCCAGGTAACTGCCATCGGGCAGATTGCGCCGCCGCTGCACCCCGACCGTACTGGGCAGGGCGAACAGTGCCCGCACCCCTTTGGCGTTGAGCGCTTCCAAATAGGCTCCGCCAAAGAAGTTGGCATCGTGCATGAGCAGCATGCCGCGTGACACCTGCGGCAGCAGGGCATAGGCTCCATGGAGTTCGGCCTCCTCATAGCGCCCGATGTGCAGTCCGATGGTGGCATGGCTGCCGCACTCGGTCAGGAACACCGCTCGTGCCTGCGGAAAAGCTCCTTTGCCATATTGATTGCGGCTGCGCCCAAAGGCTTGTTCGTTGGCCGCCGTGTCCGGCAGGTTGAATAAGCTCCCATCCAGCGCCATCAGCCGATAGCCACGATACCAGGCCCCCGGCGTCTCTGGGGTACACAGCACGTGCGTCCCTTGCTCAAAGAGCTGCTTGACCGGCTCGACTCCCAACTGCTCGCGCTGATACGACAGCGCCGAGGCCCCCGCTGGCTCTTGCGGCCGCGCCTGGTCGCAATCCTGGAGCCAATGGGTCAGCTTATCCCAGACCCGTCCTTGCGCCAGGCGGCTCCACAGCACCATCGCCAACACAAACCACAGCACCGAGAGCGCCGTGAAATGCCGCACCCGCCGCGCTTTCTGCGCGCTGCTCACACTCTGCTGCGCGCATTGCTTCAGCAGTGCGCGCTCATAGACTTGCTCGAACATGCTCAGGCGCACCTGCCCGCTCATCTTGTCATTTTGCTCCAAGTACCGTACTCTATACATCGTGGGTTCTTCCTTTCTGCTGCTGTATGGATACTCTCTCTACAGTATGTCAGAAAGGCTCCCCCTTTGTCTTCTCTGGCTCTTATTTGAAATGTATTGGGGCTTGCCCCCGCCCTATCCTCTGATTCCCGTTCGGTATACTGTCCCCGCCCTTGGGGTGGCTCCTGGCCCTCTTGGCGACCGCAAGGATCGTCAGGTTCCTCACTTCACATCAGACGAATGCTTCTTCCCATAATGGCGTTTGCTATTAGAGTTCGCGTGATTTGCCCCATCATACTGCTCACCTGCCACATAAGTCCCTGCCCCATGTTGATTTTGTGGCCACAGATCGGGGCGACCGAAAACCAGATTCGTACCCACAACAGGAATACCGGAAATAAACGAAGCCTCCAACGTCAATGCACGCAGGTCCTCCGGCTCGAGATCATGTATATTACTCTTGCCGCATGCCCTCGCCAGCATCTGCATCTCCATCGTCATCGAGTTGATGAAGTTGGCGACGCGATCGGCAGCTTCATCGATATCCAGCCGCTTCATTAATTCAGGGTCCTGTGTCGTAATCCCCACCGGGCAGCGTCCCGTGTGACAGTGATGGCAGGCGTACGGTTCAGTTCCCAGCGCATGGTAATCCTCAATATAGATAGGGCGGTTGCAGTTGAGCGCGATTAAAGCCCCTGTGCCGATGGAAACGGCATCCGCGCCTAACGCCAGGGCTTTCGCGGCATCCACCCCCCCACGGATACCGCCGGATACTACAAGCTGTACCACGCCGTCCATGCCTATTTCGCGCAGGGCTGCCTTTGCTTCCACCACTGCTGCCAGCGTCGGAATGCCCGTGTGATCCATCAGGATATCTGGCGAGGCCGCGGTACCACCCTCAGCGCCATCCAGCACGATCACGTCCACACCGGCCTTGACGGCCAGTTTTATATCGTCGGCAACCCTTGAGGCTCCAATCTTAACATAAATAGGAATTTCCCAGTCGGTCGCCTCGCGCAGTTCCTCGACTTTGGCCACCATGTCGTCCGGTCCTGTCCAGTCGGGATGGCGCACCGGGCTGCGCTGATCGACCCCCGGCGGCAGTTCCCTCATTTCCGCAATCTCTTCCGAAACTTTCTGGCCCAGCAAGACACCGCCCGTCCCTGGTTTAGCGCCCTGCCCAATCACGATTTCGATGGCATTTGCCATGCGCAGGTGATGCGGATTGAAGCCGTAACGGCTGGGTAAGACCTGGTACACCAGCTGCTCCGATGCCTCGCGCTCAGCCATCAACATCCCGCCATCACCTGTGGTGGTCGTGGTGCCAATGCGGGTAGCCGCTCGTCCCAGCGCCACTTTCGCATTGCGCGACAGTGCGCCAAAGCTCATGCCCGCGATAGTAATCGGCGTTTTCAGGACGATGGGCTTTTTGGCAAAACGTGTCCCCAGGACTGTCTCCGTGGTACATTGCTCACGATAGCCTTCAAGCGGTACGCGACTGAGCGTACAGGGAATGAAAGTCAGGTCGTCGAATGAGACGAACTTACGCAGTGTGCTAAAACCGCGAATACGGTACCGTCCAAGCTCTGCCTTGACGTGTACGTCTTCCATAACTTCCGGTGACCAGAGTTGTCCATAACGAACAAGTGGCTTTTCCATTTTCTATACCTCTTCAATGGGCGCGATCATGCACATTGACGAAATAATCAGGATATCCGTAGGGGCCTCAGCGGAGCGGAGCGCGTATCACTACTTCGCGCCCACCGCCGATTATGGGTTTTAAGCAAATACCCCGGATACCCGTAGGTGCCGATTTATCGGCCTTTGCTGGCTATTCCGCTATCCCGATTAATTTGTTAA
>WNFF01000412.1_pt1 | contig 31514 bp, 32 predicted proteins | sample 5400441 | NCBI WGS metagenome assembly WNFF01 (sample SAMN13153345, study PRJNA577476) | soil metagenome | isolation source: 120 cm saprolite under Douglas fir tree site 2 hole 3 replicate 1 | place: USA:California | collected 2015-04-18
GATGGACCCAAAAAACGCGAACGCACTGATGGCTCTTTATGAAAGCCATGAATTCGAAATAAGGGCGGCTGCAATCCGGTGGTTCGGCAACAATCGCGACATCTACGAGCAAGCTATCCATAACATCTTGGTCGCAATCGGTAGAAACGTGAGGAGCTACGATTCCGAATCAATGGATGCTACAGAGTGGGTACGGCGCTGCGCCGATGCTGAGGCGAGAAGACTGCGGGAAGTACGGGACGCGGGCAACAATAGGGGCCGGCGAACAAGGCGGCCGATGTGAGCCCTCGCGCAGTTCCCAGACGAGCTCGCTTCTCTTGGCTAGCCCCCAGAAAATGTGAGCCTCCTGCAGTAGCCAATCGTTACATTTGGCTGGTCGGGAAACAGAGCAAAGTGTCCAATCGCAATACGTCAGGGTCGATTTCATTTGTTGAGAAATGGTCATCCTGCATCGGCGCCTTCCCCCCTGTCGGCTTTTTGACTAGCCCTCCACAACAGGGTGCGCATTTAGGTCGCTTTCTATGCGCGGGTCAAATTAGATCGGATGAGTTGCGGCTGCTAAAGAGTAACTGCAATACGGCGGCTGTCCGATCAATCCATAACCCCTTTAGTTGTAACAACCTTTCAAGTAGCGTCCGCAGTACGTTCTTGACAAGAAGGTGTTCGGAGTGAAAAATGGCCCCCCATAGAGGAAGGTCGAGGTGTGTCGCCTCGGCTGAAATGACAACCTGGTTGGGTCCCCGCACCCTTGACGAAGAGTGGAGAGGACTAAGATTTTGAGTGCCAGTGGGCAACGCCGGTGGCCGGTTCTTTGTGCATTTTGTTGTGGTCGGTTTCCCGACCATTTTTCCAAGTGTAGAGTCGATCCGTACAATGCCGCAGGTTGCTCAGTGCGCAGCGGCGGCATCAAAACCTCGGCGCGTTTAGCGCTGGGCTTCAGCGCACTCCAGGACAGGGGCGCGGGACACTCTCAAAGGAATCTTCTTGGATTCTGTGAAGCTTTGAGCGGAAGTTCTTGCACCCGAGGTCATTCCTGGTCAGCCTTACCCGCTTTACTCCCCGTTGCTGGTGCTCAAGTCACAAGTAGGAATCCACTCGGGGCGGAGGCATTGTGAATTCCTCCTCCGCTGCTCGCTACTTTCCCGGGATCCTTGCCAAGCGTAATGGGAATGGAGCGCACAGTGAGACTTCCAATGACGTCGAGAGTCTCACATCGGAGCGTGGAACTGAACAGATTATAGAAGCGGAGGATACGGACGAAGTCCTGATACTTCGGCTGCAGAAGAAAGAGGTAGAGGTCCTCGGGCTGCTGTATCGGCGTTATGCCAGATTAATCTATTGGGTATGCGTGCGGATCCTGAGAGATCCAGCCGAGGCCGAAGATCTCGTTCACGATGTCTTCCTTTGCATGTACAGACGCTGCAGATCCTTTGACCCACAGAAAGGTAGCGCGCGATCCTGGCTCGTTCAACTGGCGTACCACAGCTGCTTTAATCGGCGCGCCTATTTGAAAGCCCGCCATGGACAACGGCATGGAAGCGAAGAACCTGGGGCACGCGTTAATCCGCCCGAGCCGAGCCAGAATACCGACCCGACAGACTCGATCATTTGGAATCCTCGCATGAAGGCTGCATTCAGAAGTCTCTCGGAGGAGCAGCAGTTGACATTGAAATTATACTATCTGAGAGATTATACACTTAAGGAGATCGCTCAAGAGTTGGGTTGGTCCTATGACAGTGTCAAGCATCACGTTTATCGCGGCATCGGTCGATTGAGACATATAGTGTTCGAAGGGCCCGCTCCGAGAACTTGCCACGAAGCAATGGCGGAAATAAGATGCGAATCGAAAGACATGGCCGGATGAGCCCGCAGCACCTCAGGGAAGACTCTAGCCTAGATTATTTGATGGGTGAGCTGCCCCCTCATGCAAAAGTCTCTTTCGAGCAACATCTTGAAAAATGCAAGGAATGCTATTCCCGCATGGAGCAGTACCGAGACATCCTGCAGTACGGGCACGCAGGCATCGCCGACGAAATCATTGGCGATTTACCAGCCCATACTTTGCGTTGGTCCATTGAGGATGGTGAGAAGAGACTCTATGCGGCGATTGAAAGTGAAGCTGCCTTCGGGACCAAGTTTCAACGTGTGTTGGACCACGTAGAGTTTCTTTCTTGGAATGTATTCAAAGGACGCCTTGGGCGGCTCCTCTCTCAAAGATACCTTCGAGCAACCTTGACCGTTGCCGGGTCAATGATTCTGGCGCTCAGCCTGGCGATATCCGGCTACCACCTGGGCGCGAAGCGTGGCGGCCCGAAGCAATCTCTGGTTGCGCAGCAATGGCAACGAAGCGAAGAAGCCCTAGGAGCGCAGATTGACAAGCTTCAGCATGAAAAGGATGCAATTCAGGCTGGTTTGGCGGAGCGAGAAAGCACTATCGCCGATTTGAGACAATATCTCGAGAAACAACGGAAACAGATCGCTGCGTTGCAAACGAGCTTGCTGTCAACAGAACGGCAGGGCAAGGAGCAAACTCAGGAGATTTCCTCACAGCGCGACGAACTTCTTCGCAAACTCGATGACCAGCAGACCCTCCTTGCAGCGGGGCAAAAACAGCTCGATGCTCTCCGGCAAGCAAGTACGAACGATGCACTCAGGATGGCGAGTCTCGAAAGCCAAACCCGCCAGATGTCGCAGTCGCTTAGAGAAAAAGATGTAAGCCTCGTTGAGCAGCAACGGCTTATCACAAAACAACAAGAATTTCTTGACTCGGATCGCGACATCCGAGAACTGATGGGTGCCCGTGACCTCTATCTCGCCGAGGTGTACGACATCGGCACAAACGGCAGAACGAAGAAGCCGTACGGAAGAGTCTTTTATACAAAGGGGAAATCTCTAATTTTCTATGGCTACGATCTAGATCAGCAGTCCGGCCTGAAGAACGCGAGCACATTTCAGGCGTGGGGACTGCGTGGGCCGGATCGCAACAACGCGCTGAATCTCGGAATAATGTATGTGGATAATTCCACGAATAGACGTTGGGTTTTGCGGTTCGACAATCCCTCCGCTCTCGCGCAAATCAACGCGGTGTTTGTCACGGTCGAACCCAACGGCGGGAGCCGCGTGCCGAAGGGGAAGCAAGTACTGTTCGCATATCTAAACGAAGAGCCGAATCACCCATAGTCTCTTACGATTCCTTTCGCGAGTCCGCGAGCCATAAAAAGACACAGAAAATTGATTTAGTCCGGTGGCCCAATTGCTCTTTTGGCTTTGTAGACTCTTCAAGGTTACCCCGCACCTAAAAATTGAGGGAGTGTTCCCGTGAGACAGCGCCTTGGTGTGTTCGTTGTAGTTCTGTTGTGTTGCTCGGTCGTCGGTCGTTCGCAGGCACCCACGGCAGTCGTGAACGGTGAGGTAAGGGACAGTTCGGGTGGAGCAATTGCGAGCGCGACCGTAGAAGTCATCAATGACGCGACCGGTATTCGCTCCACTACGGAAACGAACGCTGAAGGGATTTACTCTATACCGAATCTGCAGCCCGGAACCTATCACATCCGCGTATCGAAGTTGGGATTTAAGACCATCGTCCACCCTGACATTGTGCTGAACGTTCAAGATGCACGAGCGTTGGCCTTTACTCTGCCTGTGGGTCCTGTCTCGGAAACAGTGACTGTGGAAGGTGGAGCGCCGCTCATTAATACCGAATCCGCAGCCGTAAGTACGGTCGTGGACCGGCAATTTGCAGAAAATCTGCCGATGAATGGCAGGAGCTTTCAAACCTTGATTGAGCTCACACCGGGAGTAGTTGTGACTCGGTCGAATGCAAACGATTCTGGGCAATTCAGCGTCAACGGCCAGCGAGCAACCGCGAATTACTTCACGGTAGACGGGGTCAGCGCGAACATCGGAATGGGTACAAATGGAATACCGGGAAACGGAGAGGCGGGATCACTTCCGGCATTCAGCGTGCAAGGTGGCACGAACAGTCTCGTATCAGTAGATGCGCTGCAGGAGTTTCGGATCCAAACGTCGACGTTTGCGCCAGAGTTCGGCCGCACACCGGGAGGACAGGTCTCCATCGTCACACGATCCGGCACCAACACGTTCCACGGCACAGCTTTCGACTACCTTCGCAACGATGCATTAGATGCGAATAACTGGTTCAACGGAACAACCAATCCGCCGCTGCCCAAAGGCAGGGAGAGACAAAATGATTTCGGCGGAACGTTGAACGGACCAATTATCAAGGAACGTACCTTCTTTTTCTTCTCCTATGAAGGTCTACGATTGCGGTTGCCTCAAACCGCGCTTACGAGCGTGCCGGACTTGGCTGCTCGTCAGTCCGCAGTCGCCGGCATGCAGCCATTCCTCAATGCGTATCCTTTGCCTAACGGACCAGATAATGTCACAACGAAGGTAGCCCAGTTCAATTCGAGTTTTACAAGTCCCTCAACGCTTGACGCGTACAGCATTCGACTCGACCAGAAGCTTTTCAGTAAGATGAACATATTCGGCAGATACAATCATTCGCCATCGAATATTTCGCAAAGGGGAGCGGGGAACCCCTTGAGTGTCGTCAACGCATCTGCCATCACGATTGACACGGCGACGCTAGGCTCCACTTGGACGCCATCTTCCCTCGTTGCAAACGATTTCAGGTTCAATTTCAGCAGGGTTGAGGCGTCTGGCCGTAACATCATTGATAGTTTTGGCGGTGCCGCACCATTAACTGATGCGACGCTAAGCTTCCCGAGTCCTTTTACTACCCAGAATTCTGCACTGTCGATGTTTATTGGAAGTCTCGGAGCCCACGGCCAATTGCAATTGGGGCGCCGACCAACCAATACACAACACCAGTTAAACGTGGTTGACAGCGTAATTGTTCAGACAGGCGCTCACAGCCTTAAGTTTGGGGTAGACTTTCGTCGCCTTTCTCCTCGCTACGATCCGGTTCCCTATCGTCAGGTGGCGAATTTCTTCGGTAGCAATGCTGTATCGTCAGCTGCTTCTGGGAAGCCTACAATAGCGGTCGTGCAAGCCAGCCGCGTCGCTTTATTACTCTTTCGGAACCTAAGCCTATATGTCCAGGATACTTGGCGGGCTGGCAGTCGGCTCACCGCTACCTATGGTGTGCGGTGGGACGTGGACTTCGCGCCTTCGACAATCGATGGGCCCAGCTTCGTGGCGGTGACTAACTTTGCGAGCCCCTCCACTCTCTCTCTCGCCCCCGAGGGGACTCCGATATTCGAGACCCGGTATGGAAATTTTGCTCCGCGCTTTGGCCTTGCCTACCAACTCCGTCAGAGTCCCAACTGGCAGAGCGTTATTCGCGGTGGAGTAGGCGTTTTCTATGATTTAGCGACGCAAGAAGTTGGTACGACGATACAATCCCAGCAATACCCGTTCGGCGCAAGCAGACGTCTCTTCGGCACGACGTATCCGCTGCCACCCGCCTCTGCTGCGCCCCCCGCGATAGTCGCAGCCAATGTCGCGGTGAGTGGCGTGAGCGGATTCGATCCCCTTCTCAAGCTCCCATATGCGCTTCAGTGGAACGTTGCCTCTGAGCAGTCTTTAGGCCACGCACAAGCAATCTCCATCTCCTATATTGGAGCGTCTGGTAGGCGTCTGATCCAAACGCAGTCCGCTACGTTTCAGGGAAATCCGAACATCCCATTCGGAGCGCTTGTTAGCAACGCCGGCAGCTCGAACTATAACGCTCTTCAGATTCAATACCGAAAGCAGTTGTCGGGGGGCATCCAGGCGCTCGCCTCTTACACATGGTCCCATTCTATAGACACCGGCTCTGCTTCATCAGTTGGCGTTACGTCGAACGCTTTCAACCCGCAGCTTGGAGCTGCTTCCAATCGTGGGCCCTCCGATTTCGACATTCGGCACGCTTTTTCTGCAGGCGTGACATACGATATTCCGGGACCGAAGGCGAATGTATTAGCCAGGGCGGCACTACGGGGATGGTCGATCGAGAGCATTCTACAGGCACGTTCAGCTCCACCTGTCGATGTGAATGACGGCCACTTCTTTCGATTCAACGGCACATTTACAGATGTCCGACCCGATGTAGTTCCGGGACAGTCTTTCTACCTGTATGGATCCCAATATCCCGCGGGAAAGGCGATCAATCCCGCAGCATTCACTGATCCACCGGCAGACCCCAACAATCCGGGTGCTCCACTTCGACAAGGCAACCTGGGGAGAAATGCCTTAAGAGCTTTCGGTGCCGTACAGTGGGATTCCGCAGTGCACCGTGATTTCCCTATTCGAGAGTCGCTCAAGCTTCAGTTTCGAGCAGAGATGTTCAATGTTCTCAACCATCCTAACTTCGGTCCGCCAACCTCAACGTTCGGCTTTGGTGGGTTTGGTGTGGCGACGCAGATGCTAGCCTCGAGCCTTGATGGTTTCAATCAAGGTAACGGCAGTTTCAGCCCCCTGTACCAAATTGGCGGGCCGCGCTCGATCCAGTTTGCGCTGAAATTGATGTTCTGAGATCCGGCTCGAAGTTATTGGGTATTTGGTCGTACAGATTAATCGGTTCGAGCATCATGAAAAAGGTGAAAAAGGCCGCCGTAATCTCTTTATTCGTTTGCATTCTCACCTGCAAAGAACGATTACTGGCACAAGTCCATGTTGGCCCAAATGTTCAGGTCAGCATTGCCCACGACAACTACTCGTTGGGAGAGGTTCTCCTCTCTGCAGATCCTACCGATCCTAATCGTCTGCTCGGATGTGGAATTGTCTACGCCGAATCCGAGAACCGAAGATGGACGGTCGCTTATCTGTCCACAGATGGCGGCAAGAGCTGGAAGCCGACCCTCGAAACAAAGCGGTTCGAGGATAGCTCGGATCCAGCTTGTGTCCTTGCTGGCGACGGGATAGGCTACTTCACAGCGCTCGGTACTTTGCGTATAATCGACCGCAAATACGCTATTCTTGGGATCTATCGATCCAGCGACGGCGGGGCCACATGGACTCTACAGAATGACATTCGTCAGAATAATGACACACAGGTTATCGACCGCGAATCAATCGTTGTCCATCGAGCGCAAGACAAGGCAGGAAAAGAGATCTACATTACAGGTACATATTCCGGGCAGGATCTCGGAGGGACGTACAAGAATGGCATTGCTATTCTGCGATCGCGTGACGGCGGAACAACCGTCACGGGACCATGGATTCGTGATGCTAATGCCGGTCACTGGCTGTTGTTAATTGGGAATAGCGTTATGTTATCAGATGGGACGCTGGTCACTCTTTTTGGAGACTTGAAGAATGCGAACGGCTATTCTGTCCCACGCAGTACGCGAGAAGAATCGAATGCTGTCCTGGAAGCTGTTCGGATCGGCGACAACGGAGAAGCGATTTCGAAAGCGGTTAGAATTGATGATTTCTTCATGTCCTTCAGAACACGAGATACAGGTGTTGCAACCATGGGTACGCCAACCCTGGCAGTCGATTCCGGAAACGGGCCTTTTCGGGATCGAGTGTACGCCACTTGGGCCGATGATCGGAACGGTAGATCCGCCATCCGCTTATCAGTCTCTGCAGACGGCGGCAAAACCTGGTCGAAATCAACTGTGATTGATGATGTCCCGATCGTGTCGGCTGAGAAGTCGGGTCCAGAAAACTTCTTGCCCACCGTCGCCGTCAACAAAGTGGGTGTTGTGCTCGTTACGTGGTACGACCGGAGAGACTGCCCAGATAGTCTCGGTTGGTTCGTTCGTGCCCGCGCATCCCTAGACGGAGGCGAGACGTGGCTTCCCAGTATGCAAGTGTCTGAGCAGGCGGCCTCGTTTTCTCCGTCGAACAAGATTGTCACTCAGTCGTACGTCATTCAGTCGGAGAGCCGTGACACGAGTGTCAGCAACAATGGAGTCAGCAACAACGGACAGAACACTAAATCAGCCTCACATCTGAGTATTGGCTTGCAACCACGCGAGTTTTTTGCGGGAGACTATGCTGGGCTTGCTGCCGACGCGCGTGGCACATTTCACGCGTTTTGGATCGATAATCGAAAGGGTCGTTCGCAAATCTGGACTGCGACGATTGCCGTGGGCGGAAATGCGGCTCGCAATGGAACTCGCGAACTTGCGCAACTCGTTGATGTCTCTTCAAGTGTGGAAGTGGCGATTGTTTCCACCGACTACGATCGTCTCTCCAGTAACGTAACAGTTGGCGTAACTGTAAAGAACTCGTCCGCGGAAGCAATTCATGGACCCTTGAAACTCCGTCTTGTTAATATGTCGTCGAACGTCGGAAATCCCACAGTAGTTAATGCCGATAACCAATTCAGTCAAGCTGGTGCGGTCTGGGACGTTTCCTCATTGCTGAACCAAAATATCCTTAAGCCGAACCAGTCTTCCGCGGTCAAGCAGCTCATCTTCCGACTAGATGATGCAGTTGTGTTGTCACAGGACAAAAACGTCCGTCTAGGGTTACTCGATCTTGATATTCGGACTCTTGCTGCGAGTTTTGGGGCTTTGGATGTTCGTTGATATCTGCTGAACAATCGAACAATCAAAAGTGCAAGCGTAGTCCCTGCTCCGGAGATCGCCTACTTTGGGCGAGTGCCCCAAAAGGAACGCTTCGTCGTTTTAGCGTGAAACGGGCTGACTGCGCGCCTGGAGTTGTCTGCGAAATTGGTCGATGTCGACTCGAATCTTAGCGGCTTTGTGCTGTCCAATGAAAATCACCGGCACCTCGTGTCCGTAACGTTCAGATAGGACAGGATCATCGTTCACTGTCACTTCGCGCAATGTGACGCCAAACTCATTTAGAAGTGGCGCAATGGCAGTCTTTGCTTCGTCGCAAAGATGACAGCCTCTGCCACTATACATCGTGATGTCTCGAGGCCCTGCGCTAGCCAAACATACATCTTCGGGATGTGATTCTGCCATATCTCTTCTCCGTGAATAGATTGTCCGAAGAGTGAATGAGCAGGGTGCGAGATGCACTGGTAATGGTACGCCATGAGGCTCGCACAAACTGTTCGGTTGCGATTAAAATTGCCATTCAAATCTGTCGCAGTGTGAGTGGCCTCCCAGTCGTCGGACGTTACCGGGAGGCCACGAACAGAAGCGAACATGCCCTCGTCACTTAGTCGTCGAGGTCATAGGCGCCACTGGTGTTGGTGGGACCACAGGTCTGTGCATCCGCTGTGTCACTAACCTTGGGGCTTGTGCCGCATGTCCGGACCAAGCGGCAAGCGTCACCGAGGATAGTAATTTCGGGCTTGTTGTATTTCATTGGTTTCACCTCCTTTCTTTCGTGGGATCTTCCAACCACTTTCTTGATGCATTCGCCTAGTTTCACCGCAAGCGAAAGTGGCGGACACTGTCCTGGTTGTGCAGCTATGTGCTCACTTGGAGCGACTCCACAGCCAGCAGCGACGAGGCGGTGTTGCTAGCGAGCAACCCCCGTGCTGCTAAGTCGCGCAACCAAAACTCAAGCGAAATAGTTCTAAGCATCCGCACAATGTGAATGTGCTTGCCATTCTTCGCAGCTTGGAGCTGCCCGTGGAAGCAAGGTTGGTTGATATAACCGAGATGTGAACTGAGAGGCGAGATGAACACTGTCAAGAGCTCTTCCCAGAGTTTCTCCACCGCGGCGACAGGGGTTCGCGCCCCGAGTTGCTTTGTGCGACGGGACAGTATCTCCTGTGGCACAATCCCGGAAAGCGAGCGACGCATCAGGGACCGCCGTTCTCCCGGGCGAAGCAATTGGCTGGCCGGCACGGACAGGATGAATTCAATGAGGTCCTGATCCAGGTAAGGATACGTAGTTTCTTCCAGCGCCAGTAGCGGTGACACACCTTTTGACAATTTGTTGGCCATCATCAAGACACAACCGATGCAGGAGCGGCGCGTGGGCAGCCAAAGTCCCAAATACTCACCAACATCTATTTGCCGACGAGCAATCCTGGTGACTTTGGCAAAGTTTTTTTCAATCCATGGTTCGACCTTAGCCTGTTCGACAAAATACTGGCTCAAGAAGGCTGGCAACAAATCGACAACGGAGTGCCACAGCAGTTGAATCCACGGCCTTCGCTTGACCAAGCTCCATGCCATGAGCTGTTTGGCAAGACTGACGAATTGGAACTGTACGATCAGGTCGGCCAACAGAGCGTTGGGGATCGGAACCGCACCCATAAATTCATCGCCGCCAAGGCCGGAAAGGACGACTCCGTATCCGCCGTTTCTCACGAGTGTTGCACGTTCGCCTTCAAGTTTTCGTCCCGCGCTGAGATAACCCGGCAAGGCGAAAAATTCGTGATATCGCAGAGAAGCCGGAGAGCTTCCGAACTGACTGGCGTCGATGTGCGCGCCTACACGTCCGCGTTTCTCCTCGACCTTTGGGAAGTAGAGCCAGTCGTCCCCATTCGGCTCAGTTTTATCGTAATAGGAAAGAGTATCTAGGCGAGGCATCTGAGCTCCTTCTCTCCCCAAGATGTCGTCTGCCATACAAACAATCGCAGAAGAATCGAGGCCACCACTCAACTCGGCGAGGATGGGTGAATCCGAGCGTAACCTGCGGCGCACAGACTGGCGAAAGACGTGCCGGAAGTGCCCTTCATATTCGGCGTCTGTCTTGTAGCGAATGCGGGACTTAGCGTTGAAGCGCCAGTAGCGCTCCACGTGTGCTTTTCCATTGCGAATACACACGAAGTGCCCAGGGGGAACCTCCCGAATCTCGCGATATGGTGTCAGATGAGCGTCAGGATCGTTGGCAAAGTAACCGGCAACGTAGTCGTCGTCAATGTGAAACTTATCTCCGGAGAGAAGGACGAGCGGAGTGAGATCCGTTGACCACCAGATGTGGTCTGTCTTCAAATGGTAGAAGATGTGCCGAATACACATGTAGTCGGAGGCGAAGACAATTTCGCGCTCGAGCGGCTTCCAGATCGAGACAGCCCAGTCGCCAACGAGGGCACGAAAGCAGTTGCTTTCCAACTGATCAAAGGCCCGGCCAACGATTGCTACGTCTGTTTCTCGTGCGTCCAGGTCACCACCCAAAAGCTCTATCAGCTCCTTGCGGTTGTCGAGACGCCCGTCCCACGTCATCACAAAGCCCCGGCGTGTGACGTGCGGTTGGATTTCGAAACGCGATTCTTTGGTAGTGTGAAACGCCCGATAAATCATGGCCACCGCCCCGGAGACGTATTGACCTCCGCCGTCGGGTCCGTATCTGGCGATTGCGTCAGCCATTCTCGCCAACAGACCAAGATCGGCCGGGCGGCCGTCGAAATTCCACATTCCTGCTTGTGCGCTCATCCGAAATGCCCTCTCACCTTGCTCTACCAAAAATTCCTCTTCGCGCAATCGCCTAATGGTTCTCCTGCATCGGTGCTTGCAATTCTTGGTCGCTGGTGTCTTCCAGTCCCCGGACATGATTCCTTCGGGAATTTGTTGCGACGTCTGGCCCTTCCTAGCTTGCTTTCAGAAATAAACCACTCTGTCGACTTATTGTGAGTACGCCGACAGCAGAATTCCGAAGCGCAAGCACGCGACAACCGAAATCTCACTACAATGGATGAGATAACGTTGTTCGTTAACAGCCCCCTTTGTTTGAGCCTGCCCTAGCATCGTTCCCAGACTCCGTAAGTGGCCTGCACGTTGCTTCGTTCATTAACCACTCGGCCATTCACTTCGACCCACGCGTGTGCTTTAAATGGCAGCCTCTGCGCGCCGAAGACCATCTGTGCCTGGATACCGTAGCTCCGCAGCAGACAAGTTGTGACTACAGAGCGCTGCAAGCACAAAGACTGCTTCGGATACCAGGCGGATGCGTAGTTCACAGCCTGACAAACTTGATCTGTAATGTCCGGGGGTGCAGTTTTGTTCGCTACCGGCCAATTGCGGACCTTGCGATGGAGCCGAGCAAAGTTCCTCCCGAGGCCAAACAAGTCAAACGCGAGCAAACCGAAAAATGCCTTCAAGAAAACCACTCCCACGGAACTATCTCCCTTAGACATCTAATCCCATTTCGTGACAGAGAAACGCCAGCCGATCAGTCAGCGCGTCGATTCGTTTTGTCAGCGGTTGAACCGGCGTGTGCCCCCATTCCACCCTGTAGTCTAGGAAGATCGGGTGCTCCGAAGTTGTGGCAGCCTGAAGGCGCGCTGCCATTTTTCGCGCATGCATTGGGTTGCAGCGTATGTCGGCGTCTCCAGATATCAACAGCACGGCGGGATAGGCTGTGCCATTCTTGATTCTTTGATATGGCGAATAGCCCAGCAACGCCCGGAAGTCACTCTCGATTTCGGGAGAACCGTACTCATCAATCCAACTGTCGGCGAGATCAAAGCGGTGATAGCGAAGCATGTCGAGAAGCGGTCCTAGGCAAATGACAGCGCGAAACAGGTCTGGCCTCTGCGTGAGTGCAGCTCCCACAAGCAACCCTGCATTAGAGCCGCCACCGATTGCCAGTTTGCTGGGTGCCGTATATCCCTTGGCAAAGAGCCACTCGGCGGCCGCGATGAAGTCATCAATGGCGGTCTGCCGCTTCTGTCTTTTGGCAGCGAGATGCCATACCTCTCCGAATTCTGCTCCACCGCGAAGATTGGCCACAGCAAACAAACATCCTCGCTCGATCAGGAACGTGGCGTGTGCCGTGAATTGCGGCGTAATGCTGTTTCCAAAACCGCCGTATCCTGTAAGGAAGGTGGGAAGAGGGCCTGCGTCCCGCAGTTCCTTCCGTGAGACCAAGAACATAGGTACGGCCATGCCGTCCTTCGAGGGATAGCTGAGCTGCTCGATTGCAATCGAAGACGCGTCAAACTTGACTTGGCTGCGAGCCCACGTGTCTTGTTTGCCCGTTTGGATGCTGTACCTGAGGATTGACGGAGGATTCGCGAAGGAAGTGAAGCGGCAAAAAATTTCGTCGCCGTCGGCCCGACAAGGAAAAAAAGATGCGGTGCCGTGCGAAGGCAAGGGAATCACGCCCAGTTTCTTTCCCGAGAAGTCAAATAGTTCTACCCTCGTGGCAAGATCCTTCACGGATGTGACGACGAGGGATTGGCCCGCTACGGTAATGTTCTGAATGCGTGAATCGGATTCGGGTATAACGTTCTGCCAGTTTTCAAGGTCCGCATGACAAGGATCGATTCTGACAACTCTACAGTTTGGCGCTTTCCAGTCCGTAAGTGCTAAGAGGTCGTTATCCAGAAGAAATGGGATAAAAAGACCTTCAAACTGTTCAACAATCCGTTGCGGCAGAGTGCCAGAGGCAATATTGTGAATAAGAAGGTCGGTTCTCTTCGGGTCGGTCCTAAGAATTTTATAGTAACCGAACAGTCGGCCGGAAGGAGAGGACAACAGCACTAATTGCAGCTTCGGGTCGTCGCCGCCGAAGAAGAGCTCCCTATCTTGCCGGTTTGAGGTCCCGAACACATGATAGAAAACAGCCCGGTAGAACGGACAAGCGGCACCCGACGCCTCGTGTGAGTAATAAAAACCGGTGCCGTCTGCATTCAGGGCTAGGCCGCGACAAAATCCACGCGCTAAATGATCTGGTAGGCGACCCCGCTTGCGAATATCGAAAAACTCGACCTCATAGGAATCTTCTCCGCCACGCCGCACGCTGTAAGCTAGTAAATTTCCATCGCTGGATATCGTAAGAATGTTGACCGCGGTTTTTGCAGTTGGGTCTACGTCCACGGGATCCACTAATGCTATTTCTTCGCTTGTTTCGCCGTCGCGCATCATGATGACCGGTTGTTGGCTCTCAGCCATGCGCTTCATGTAGAAATAACGGTCGCCAACCTTCCAAGGTTCGGAGATCACTTCAACGGCGAGCAGCTCTTTGACACGCGTCCTTATCGCATCACGGCCGGGAATTGCGCCGAAGTAAGCACGTGCGTATGTAGATTGTTTTTCGAGCCAATTTCGCGTGAGAGGAGAATTCTGGTCTTCCAGCCAGCGATAGGGGTCTGTGACCGAGACCCCGTGCAGGACCTCGGTCACAGGATCAACTGGAGTAGGTGGCCGAAGATGCGTCGTCAACGTCATTCGTTATCTCCACTGTTCGTTTCTGAAATGCAGGTTTGCTGCCGCCAAAAAGAACAATTGGGCCCGACCAAGGTGTAACTCGGAAAACTCAGCGCTATCTTCAGAATTCCTAGCGACCGTAGCGGCTGCATTTGTTGCCGTCATCGAACGGAACCTCCAGAGTCTCGATTCTTTCTTCTTTATCCTCAAACCTGCGGTACGGTCACGTCACTCTATAGAGGGCTGGGCGGTTCGATGCATTTCTCATCTCGTTCGCGATGGTGCGGGAAGGTAGCTGTTGGGTCAACTAAAAAGGGTACGCATATTCGGCCAAATGTACGCATGTTCGGCCATTCAGGATTGCCGCTGATCGTGAGCGCCGAGCTAAAGAGGCGCGGCAAGGGCTGCCAGACTACGTCTTAGTTGGTGGTGCGGTGAGTGAAGTGCCGTGCCCGCTGCAGTAGTCAGCCACGATGTGGCCATCCCCAAAGAGCTTGTACTTGTAGGTCGTGAGGCCTTCAAGCGCCACGGGGCCACGTGCGTGAAGCTTGCTTGTGCTGATACCCAGTTCGGCCCCAAGCCCATAACGGAAACCGTCTGCGAAGCGCGTTGAGGCATTATGGTAGACGCCCGCCGCATCGACCTCATCCATGAAACGACGCGCGACATCACGGTCTTCGGTTACTATCGTCTCGGTATGACCGGAACCGTAGCGATGAATGTGCATAATCGCCTCATCTGCGTCGGCAACAACCTTGACCGAAAGAATCAGGTCGGAATACTCCGTTGCCCAGTCATCTTCACTTGCCGGGATAACTTCCGGTTTTGCTAGTAGAGCAATGGTTCTAGAACAACCACGCACCTCCACCCCCGCATCCCTCAATTTCGAGAATACCTTTGGCAAGAATTCTGCAGCAATGTCTTGATGGATTAGCAACGTCTCAGCTGCATTGCATGCCGCGGGGTACTGCACCTTGGAATCAAGCGTGATCCTAAGAGCCTTCTCGATGTCCGCGGCCCGATCTACGTAAACGTGACAGATTCCCTCGCCATGCCCAAGAACCGGGATGCGACTATTCTTGGAAACAAACTCTATAAAGTCGCGCGATCCCCGCGGAATGACAAGGTCGACATCACGGTTCAGCGTCAACAGTTCCATCACATCCGACCGCGTATGAAGAAGGCAAAGTGAATCCCGGGGGACTGCGGGGAAACCAGCGAGGCAGTCATGCCAGATTTCCACGAGAGCCTCGTTCGTGTGAAACGCCTCCGTTCCGCCCTTGAGGAGCACGGCATTTCCTGATTTCAGCGCCAAGGCGCCCACTTGAGGCACGACATCGGGCCGAGATTCAAAAACAATGCCGATGACCCCCAGAGGACAAGATTCCTTGTAGAGCACGAGTCCTTCATCGAGTTCGGTGACGGAGAGCCGGCGGCCCAGAGGGTCGGCCAGCCGAGCAACGTCCCGGACGCGCCCAGCCATTTCCCGGATGCCACGCTCGCTGACTTTGAGCCTGGCAAACATCGCGGAGGACATCTTTCCGGCCTCCACAGTTGGTTGCGAGAGCTGACAATCGCGTTCATTTGCTTCGAGGATCTTCTGACTGCTGTCCTCGATCGCCTTTGCGACTGACATTAGAATTTCATTCCGGCTCTGGTTCGAAACCTTGACGAGTGCCCTAGAGGCGTTCCTTGCCTGGCTAGCTAACTCCCGGACTGTCCGTTCCGATCGCTCTTTGGGGGCGTAGCTCATGATTTCTGCAACAACACAATGTTATCCCGTCTCACGAGGATCGATGATGAACCACATTGCTGTCCTTTGCCGGAATCGGGGCTTCTCCTTCGAAGGTCGTGCTCCGTTTCACGGCTCGCGCAATTCGCAATGCCGCGAGCAAACTCGCGGCCGTCGCGATCCACGATGCTTACCACGTCCATTGGCGCGAAGTGGCTTTCAATGCGGACAACTCCCGATATGAGCAGGCTCGCCTTTCTCTGCGTGATGGCTTGTTGAGCCCCCCGATCCACGATCACGCGTCCTCGAACGTCTGCCGCATGAACAATCCAGCGCCTTTTCCCTCGGATTCGCTTTGATGGCAGAAAGGCAGTGCCGATTCGTTCGCCAGCAAAGATACGGTCCAGAATGTCCCTTTCCTGTCCGTTTGCGATCAAGGCAATTCCACCGCAATCCATTGCGATCTCAGCTGCCTCAAGCTTCGTGACCATACCACCGCGACCGTTCGCCGACGGGCCGACAGCCAATGCCTTCAGCTCTGCCGTGATTTCATCAACGAGCCAGATCACCTCGGATCGACTTTCGCGGTGAAGATGCGCAACTGTTCCTGACCCTCCTCTTTGGAGAAATCCGTCCACGTTGGTAAGAAGCACAAGTACTTCGGCCTCGAGTCCGCTCATTACAAGTGCAGCGAGGCGATCATTGTCGCTGAAAGCAGCTGTGCGGGTACGGGCGGGAATCGTTTCGATCTCAGCAGTTGAAACAGTATCGTTTTGATTGATTATGGGCAGGATACCGAATCGGAGTAATTTGTCCATCGTGCGTCGGAGATTTGAGTAACGCCGCCAATCGCTGAAGTCTTCCTCTGTCAGCAGGATCTGCGCAACCTTGATATCCCAGGCGGAAAATAGGCTCTTGTATGCGTCCATCAACAGGTTTTGCCCAACAGCGGCGCACGCCTGTTTGGTGACCAAATCATGTAGCCGCGATTGATGGAGGCCCAGCCACCCTCTGCCAAGTCCGACGGCACCCGAAGAAACAAGCACGACTTGACGGCCCGCGGTCATCAATCGGGCAATCGAGCTCGCAATCGGCTCCACGCGCTCTGCACACAATTCGCCTTTTGCACCAGTCACCGTGCTCGTCCCAACTTTGATCACAACTCGTCGAGCCGCTTTTAGGCGCTGTTCTCTAAGCGTATCAAGAGCATATTCATCATTCTGCATTCCACGCTCCGACAGGACTACCGGGATAGTGAGTTTCCAGCGCGCGCATGTAGTTTTTACTCTGCTGAAATAGTTTTCGCCGCAGCTTGAGGCGTCAGTTTATCGAACTTTTCCTTTCGTCATGCATTGCTGGAGATGCGTGAAAAATTCTGGCCACTGGCCAAGTCCGTTGGAGCGTTGTGGAGATAAGCATATAGGCCGCCCGTGCGGATCAGATGATCGTGCCTGCCCTGTTCTTGGATGACACCTTGATTCAGTACGACAATTCGGTCAGCCCACTTGAGTGTTGAGATTCGATGTGAAATAAACATGATAGTGTGATTTGGGAAATGTTGGATCAAATTCCTTAACACTCTTTGTTCCGACGGAACGTCAAGAGCGGATGTTGATTCATCGAGCAGAAATAGGGAAGGATTTTGAAGGACGGCACGAGCCAAAGCGAGACGCTGCCGCTCCCCGCCTGAAAGTGCATTGCCTCTGGGACCGATTGACGAATTCCAGCCATTCGGCAGGCGCTCGACGAGACCGCTTAGATCAGCAATGTCTAGTGCCTGACTGAGCTCTTCGTTTGTCGCCGAAGGCTTCCCGAGAAGAAGGTTCTCCTTTAGCGATCGATCAAAGAGAACCGCGTCTTGCATGAGATAGCAGAGCTTCATTCGAAGACTTGCGAGACGTACATTTCGAACGTCAATTCCATCGATATAGACGGCGCCGTCGTTCACGTCGTACAATCTCGCGATCAATTTTGCGATCGTGCTTTTGCCGCTGCCGCTAACCCCGACCAAGGCAACCTTCTCGCCGGCCTCCAGCGATAGGTTGAGCCTCTCCAGCACGGTTGACCCATTCCTATAGCAGAAGGAAACGCCGGCTAGTTCCACGTACCCTCGGACGGGGGATTCGAGGTGCACTGCAGTCGGTCTTTCGGGTACGCTGGGGATCATTTCAATGACTTCTGTGATTCGCCGGATGCTTGTGCTCAGCCGGTTGAACCGCGAATAGATGTCTACTGCAGCGTTGAGTGGCTCAAACAACCGTCCCAGGTAGCTGTAAAAGGCAACCAGTCCGCCGACTGTCAAGGCTCCCAAAAACACCCTGTAACCCCCATAACCGAGGATGACAATCGTCCCCAAAGAGATCACCGCCATATAGCAAGTCCTGAACAAGGACTCGACCAGGTTGCGATCCGTGAGCGCCTTCACTCTTGTGGTGGCCCGTTCCAAGAAGACCTCGATTTGACTTCTCTCCTGGTGCAAAAGCTGGACTTGTACAACTGAGCCCAGGTGTTCCTGGAGAAAGCTGCTCTCTCTGCTGGATTGCTGCTGCGCCAGGTCGGATGCCCGCCGCAGCCGGTTTTCGAAATACCTCCTGAAAACGAAGAAAGCAGGCATCAGGGGAAGAAGGACGCACATCAGTCTGAAATCGAGCACAAACATTGTTCCCACGACAAAGATCGTGTTGAACGCCGTCTGGAGAACGGAAGGCACAAGACTCGATCCCAGTTCGGCCACCTGATCGACATCTTGTTCCATGCGATAGAGCTTTTCTCCGACGGGGGTCGTTTCATGGTAATCCGCTGAGAGACGATTCATCTGTTCCAAGATGTTGAGCCTGATGCGGAATACGAGTTCCTGCACGGTGCGGAAACTCACGAGCCCTGCAAGCGCGGAAAAACTTAAGCGACAGATGTAGAGTCCGAAGAACCCCGCCGCGGAAAGGAGCAGCAAGTGAAAATCCCTCTTGGGAAGAACACTGTCAATGAGCCACTTAATAAGGAGAGGGTCCAGAAGAAACATCAAGCTGCTCAAGACGATCATGGAAACACTGAGCAGATGTGCGCGCAGGAAGGGCCTCACTTGTCGGGCAAACCACCGAAACTGGGGACTGAGTCTCAGACTCAAGAGTGCTCCTCGGCTCTTTCGATCAGCCGACGTCCAAACTGTAACGACCGGTTGGAGGGGCCAATTTGAAAGGCTGTAGCGTCGCCAGAACAGGTCGACGTGGGATCCATCGTTTCTAAGTGCATATGGGCGAAGTGGACTTCTGCTTCCTCTTATTCTTCTCCGGTGGGAACCCCCCGAGGGACCTCAGATACGCGGTTGTGGATTTTCGTCCCTCTTCGATTATGGTCAGCAAAAAGTCCGTAAATTGCCCAAGCTCCAAGGTCCGGACCTCTCGGCCCATAGCGAGGTGAACTACCGGCTCCATGTGGTTCCGGTCAGTAAATGTCACGGTCATGTCGTGTTCTTTCCAGTGGTAAACCAACAAGGCCTTATCCTTTCCTCTGGAGTCCGCGGAAACACTCAGTTCGACATGGCGCAATAACTCAAATTCTCGCGAGCAGCACAAGCGTGTGTGGACCTGCTTGAGGCTCGACCGAGATAGGCCCTAACCCGTTAAGCTGCAGATTCCCTTCGACTCCAGATCCTCCTGAATTCCAACGGGCTCAGGCGAAATAGTTCCTTAAAGCTCCTTGTGAATTCGGCAGTTCTGCGATAACCAATTTCCAGGGCGATCACCTTGATGGGTGCCCCCGTGGCTTGCAATCGCCTTGCTGCGAAAGCGAGGCGTTTATTCTTTGCGTATTTTCTGACGCTTATCCCGGTCGAGGTTTTGAACAACCGTCGTGTTTGACGCACCGATGTAGGCAATCCAATCTCCTTGCAAACCTCCTCGATGCTCAATCGATCTCCAGCTGAATGACTGTCGATGAAATCTTTTAGCTTCTCCGCGCGCCAATCTACGTTTGTGGAGGGGTTCGATTCTTCGCGAATAACGCGTCTCACGAAGGCATCCGAATTGTCCAAAAGCAGAACGACAGGTCGCTTATATGAGATTAAGCGTGTTTCCATGACTGGTATCCTTTCTGGACTAGGTTGCGTTTTAGCGCCAGACGCTATGGGATTTGGCGTTGACTTCAGATCTGTGGTCGGCTGTGTACCTCGCGATGAGTACGTCTCTAGCGGGGAGCTTTCGCCAAACAGTCGCCGCATAGCTATCCCTAAAGTTCAGTTATATCGCTCATGAGATGGATCCCCTCCACTGCCAATCTTCTTTCGCCTGATTTGTTCTCCATCGACGCGGCCATTCGCGGACAGCGGCATAAAAAAATTGCTCCCGGAGCATGTTGTGGTAGGCCCTTGCGTATAGACCCGCAGCCACACCGTGGAATACAGCTTTGATTCGCGGGAAAATCCAGCATGTTAGTTCTAGTTTCAGATAGCGTTTCACTCAAATCACAGGTCCAGGCCGCCGGTGCAATCGACAGTTCGGTTCTCACGGAGGCACACCATGTATTCCGAAACATGTCAACCCCGCGCCCCGGCGGCCTTGGACTCGTGAAACAGGCCGTTCCGTTGAACAAGGCCCATACTTTCGAGTTTCGTTAGACATTCATCGATGTCGCGTTCGAGCTGCCCACGGGAAATTGTGTAGTGGGTTTGCATCGCGTCCACGATTCCGTTAATTTCGACTCCTGAAGGGCTCGCTTCCACTGTGCTCCAGACTCGCGCTGCAACTGGGTTGAGGCTGTAACAGAGGCCCTTTCGAATATCGAGAAGGACTGCGCCATCTTGGGAATATGTGGAACGGACGTCTGGAGAAACTAGCCACAAAGCGTTGGGATCCATTTTCACGCTTTTCCTCCGGTAGAAGTGTCCGAGTTCAAAGCAAACGGCCTCGGGGCCGGCTGAGGCCGTTTGTAAGACTAAAGGAGCAGTGTGAAGTCCGGAGTTTTCGGACAAAACCCCTTCATCTCGGGCTACCGCTTGCGCGGCTACGCGCTTGAAGATGTCGCACGAATTCGAGTTGGTGTGTAAAAAAAAATGTTTGTGCTCCGAATCCGGGCCTATATAGATGAACGGCGAAATGAGAGGTTGGTGAATGAAGTGTGTCCTTGAGGCAGTCGTCCCGTTGATTTCAAAGACTTACGGACAACAACAGGACGGGGCTGGGCATGGTTTAGACGACACCTAACGGTCGTAGTCCGAACCGCGATTTCTCTTCAAATAGAGAACGGTGGTCGAGAATCCGACCTGAAGTGCCTCATTTTAACTACTCTGCAACGAACGGTACCATTGACGCACTATAGTATAGGGAGTAGCGTACCTTTTCATGACCCGGGGTCGGTCATTACGGGCAAAGGATCCTCCGGGCCCTCCGGGGCAACGTCTCAAAGCTCTGCGCGAGGCTTTGGGGATAAGCGGTCGAGATGTGCAAACCCATAGCCGCCTAATCGCGCGTTCGCAGGGTAACCAGAGATATTGCATATCACATAGCTCCCTGGTCGAGATCGAGAACTCCACAAGGGTCCCGAGTGTCCACAAACTGTTCACGCTGAGCGCACTGTATCGAATTAATTTCGTGGACCTCCTTCTTTTCTTTGGAATCGACCTGGATCAAATCAACACAGCTCGCCTCGCCGTCAAACTGCCCAGGACTCATCTCGTTCCTTCTGAGATCTATGACACGGAACGCCGTGTGAGTTTTCCAGTGAGGTTCGATCCGGCAGCGAGGATTGAAGAGACCAATCTCCTCTCCCGCATGGTGCAGACTTGGGGCGAAATACCTATCGCATTCGTTCAGAATCTCGGCCTTCGGAAATATCTCTACGGATTCATTGGGATGGATGACTACACGCTTTACCCGATGATTCGTCCCGGCGCTTTCGTCCAGATCGACGACCAGGACACCAGAATTCAGTCCGAATCATGGGACAACGAGTTTGAGCGGTCCATCTACTTCTTTCAGCTTCGAGAGGACTATGCATACGGCTGGTGCGAATTGGAAGGCAAAGTCTTAAGTATCATTCCTCATTCGCTGTCGGGAAGAAAGACACGGCAATTCAACTATCCGGACGACATAGACGTTGTAGGCCGCGTAGTTGCAGTGGCGATGCCACTACGGCGGAAACCGGGCCGGTCATCTTTGCCCGCCCCTGACACTAAGAGAATTCAATAGATCAGCTGGGATGTCTGCGGTGTTCCCCAAAGAGGCTCAACTAATTCAGCGGCCTTCCCAAATCGGTACTGGTCTAAACCGAAGTTCTATTGCCCTCGCCAACTTCCTTTGTTCTGCTTGGGGCAGTACTAAAGAAGTAACCAGGCGATGCTCAATTGTACCCCGGAGAAAGACTTAAGGCGATCCGTAGACATCTCGGGATTTCTACGCGCCAAGTCGAAAAATACAGCAGGCAGATCGTAAAGGCCGAAGGTAGTGCAAAGTTCTATATTTCCAACGCGTGGCTCAGCCAGATAGAGGCCACTTCCCCAGTACCGAGTGTTCAGAAACTCTTCAGCTTAAGCGTCATCTACCGGATCAATTTTGTGGAGTTGCTGTATCTCTTCGGAATCGACCTAGAGAGAATCGGCCTCCATCAACTCGAAATTCGTTTGCCGAAAACGCACCCTGCAAGGCTGGAAGTCTACAATCAAGACAGGACCGCCACTTTTCCTGTACAGTTCCATGATGGGTTTAGGTTGGAGAAAACGACTCTACTTTCACGCATGGTGAAAATTTGGGGCGACGTACCGATTTCCGTCATTCGGCAGCTGGATATCAGGCGTTGTGAGTACGGCTATGTCGGCCTTCAAGACCATACGATGGATCCCCTTGTTCCACCGGGTTCTTTCGTGCAGATAGACAACCAAGTGCGCGAGGTCCTTCGTCCCTCTTCGTGGCGGACAGAATTGGATCGGCCAATCTACTTCGTAAAAATTCCAGGTGGGTTCGCTTGCTCTTGGTGTGAACTGAAGAAGAATCAGTTGACTCTGGTGCCCCATCCGCTGTCACGCAGCCGCCTTCGGCACTTCGCCTATGGCCGGGAAGCAGAGATCATCGGCAGAGTGACTGGAATTGCTATGCGGATTGTTCGTCCTGAGAAACGCTAGTGATTTATCGGACGCGTGTTTTCACTGAAACGTAAAATCGGCAGGATGTTCCGCGCGCGTTCGATAAATCCGTTTGAACGTGGCCACCCGGTTTGCGGCGGGCGCGGGTGTTATGCAAATTCAATGATGGGAAGGAGCAGCGTGGAGGTTCGCCACGGCCGAGCGCCAGGGTGCACCACGTGACACCTGGTGTGCAGAAGCTGGTTACGGCGAAGAAGTGTGGTGAGGGAGACGGTTGAAGAAGCCGAAAGAGGAGAACTATCCGACGGGAAGGCAAAGAAGTGCGGACCGTGCCGAGGCACGCGAAGAATACGAATTGGAGAGAGTGGTTTCATGCTGCAGCGGTGACCGCCGGCGGCGAGCGGAGTTGGATTTCGGCAGCCGTAAGCCGCTCGATGAGCTTCATCAGGCCAGCACACTTGGGGCAGTGCCAGAGATCGGAAGAGTCTTTGGTGCAGGAGACGTTTTGTTCGGCTTGCGGCTGTTGCGCCGAGCCGAGAAGTTGAAAACAAAGCGGTAGAAGCGTGGCACGCCGCCGGTTGGCCAGGAAGCCGAAGTTGCGGATGCGCACGAAGCCTTGCGGAAGGATATGCAGTAGGAAGCGGCGCAAGAACTCGTCGAGCGACAGGGCCATGAGTTTCTGTTCGTTGTTGTGGGCCGAATCACGCCAGCGAAAGGTGACCTGGCCATCGGCAAACGAGACCAGGCGATGATTGGAGATAGCCACGCGATGGGTGTAGCGGCCCAGATATTGGAGTACATATTCGGGGCCACCGAAGGGGCGTTTCAAGTACACCACCCAGTCTTGTCGGAACAGCGGCCGTAGCCAAGCGGCGAAGATCTTGGGCTGAGCGAGGAGTGCCAAGTCTCCGTAGAAGTTGAGCTGGCCGTTCTGAAAGGCCTGCTTGAGCGCGTCGACGAACTTGCCGCGGAAGACTTCCCGCAGCACCTCTTTGGGAAGAAAGTAGTTTTTTCGTGAGCGAACCCAATGGACGTGATCGAGCGACAGGCCGCCAGCGGGAACGACACAATGGACATGCGGGTGAAGGGTGAGCTTTTGACTCCAGGTGTGCAACACACTGAAGAATCCAATTTCAGCGCCCAGGCGTAGCGGGTTGCGGGCCACTTCCAGAAGAGTTTCCGCACTGGTACGGAATAAGAGATCGTAGAGGAGCTTCTTGTTCTGCAGGACCAGTGGCGCCAACCTGCGGGGGAGTGTGAAGACCACGTGCGCGTAGCGTGTCGGAAGAAGTTCTCTCTGGCGCGCGGCGATCCACCGTTCCCGGGCAGCGGTCTGACACTTCGGGCAGTGGCGATCACGACAGCTGTTGAAGGAGATGGCCCGATGTCCACAGCGGGTGCATTCATCGAGATGTCCGCCGAGAGCGGCGGTACGACACCGCGCAATGGCTCGCAGCACTTTGACATGCTTCCAGCGGATCCACTGGCTGCTTCGTTCGATGAATGCTTCCCCCGCAGCGCGGATGAGATCGGCCACCTCCAGAGGCGGCCGGCTCATCTAGTCCTTCTGCGGTGACCTGTCTCTAAGTTTCAGTAAGTCCAACGGACTGGCGGTAGTGTTCAAGTGACGTTGGGAGAGGTGCAGGTAGAGGGTGGTCTCTTTCAAGTCTCCATGACCTAACAGAATCTGAATGGTTCGGAGATCGGCACCAGCCTCGAGTAGATGCGTAGCAAAGCAGTGCCTCAGAGTATGGGGATGGACACCTTTCTCGATGCCCGCTCTCTTGGCGGCGTTATGACACGCATGCCAAACGGTTTTCGTATCGATCGGCTGATCCCCGTTGTGGCGGTGGTTGCCGTGAAAGAGCCACACGCTGGGTTTTCCCTGCAAGCCGTGCCAGTGTGCGTGGAGTTCTTCGAGTAGCATGGGGCTGAGCATGACGTCGCGATCTTTGCGTCCCTTGCCGCCCTGGATGTGAATCACCATGCGCTGGTCGTCGACATCGCTGACCTTCAAATGTGTGAGTTCGGCACACCGCGCGCCGGTGGCATAGAGCGTCATCAGTAGCGTCCGGTGGAAAGGAGGGCAGGCCGCATCGATGAGTTGAGCGACTTCTTCCTGGCTGAGGATCGCCGGCAGGCGATGCGTCCTTTTTGGATAAGGAGTGTCGGCGACGCTCCAAGCCCTTCTTAGAGTCTTGGTGTAGAAGAACCGCAGGGCCGCCAGACGGATCGTAACTGTGCCCGATGACAACTTCCGTTTATGAAATAGCTCCGCTTGATATTCACGAATGTGCCGAGGACCCAAGCGGTCCGGGGGACAGTTGAATCGTCGAGAAAAATCTTCGACGCCGTGGATATAACTGCGTATAGTTTCTTCAGAGTAGTTACGACGCTGGAGTTCTTCCAGCATCAGTTTACGAAGATGGGTCACAGGGACCTCCTTGTGACCCAAACTTATCTTAGCTCTAAGGCAACCACTGCTCCGTTCGGCCCACGCGAAGCGTCCGCCGCCGGGTGGCTACGTTCAAACGGGTTTCTGACGTGTCTGTAAGATCGCCAAAGCCATCTTGACGTTCGACAAGAAAACCTCAGCCTCCAGTTCATCGCACTCTGAGGGAATCGTGACCCGGTACGATCCAAGGTGTTTCCAACTCTTCAAAAACTCTTCCGGTTGTTCATCAGTCGAGGAAATGTAGTTGCTCAGCTCGTCGATCAATTCTTCCAAAGAGTCGTACACAAGCCGATCGAAAATTTCTCTGTGGCACATTGCCATTGCCTTGGATGCAACATTTTGGCTGAAGTGAAATTCCAGGCCGTCGTGATAATACTGGCCGTTGTTGCAATCGCGCGAAGAGGCCAAATAAACGAGACGACTGAAGTCGCCAGGGAGTCTTGAGAGCGTGCGATTTCTGAGGTCAGTTACCGCCGGCTCAATGTCAATGCTCTTCGTTGTGTAGTTCATATCTCAGCAGTATTCAGCTTTGCGCTGCTCCTTGATTAAAGCCGGTCTCAAGGGCTTTGTCGTTCGCAGGACCCACGATTGCTATTAGCCGTTCAAATGCAGCGCGCAGCCGTGCCATCCAGTGAAATATTTGCCCAACGATCCTCCGAGTACGTACAGGTCCGCGCAACCAGATCAGGCCGATAAGGATTTCGCATAACATTACGAGGAACAGGTAGCTAAGAAGAAGTTTCAATTCCATCGCGGGTTGTAAGTTTTTGCTGCGTCGAACTCCCGCCGCATGTGTGCGCATGAGTAGCGAGACTTGCCGCCGTGTGCGCCGAAGCCAGGAAATGGCTAGAACGGCGCGGTCTTGTTGAAACATCCGTTGAATTTCTGAGGTAGTTTCGTGGCGGACGAAATCCCAATCCCGTGGATCAAATATCCGCTCACCAAGATCTCTACGTGGACTCGCACTTCCAGCTCCCAACGGGCCTTCAGATGGCATGGACAGCTCTACACCGCCCTTACGAGTTGTAAGGCTCTGTCTGGCCCAAAGGACCAAGGCAGCCAAAAGAAGCAATCCGACGCCAAAATAAGGCAATAACTGACTCACAGTTCGCCGCCCATCTTGAGGTATGACCGTATCTTAGACAGGACTCTGTCGGTCTGTTCCGCAATCAACCTGTAATCGCGCTCGATCGTCGGTTCAGCTTCCGTTTCGGGATCAGGCTTGAGGGACCATAAAGTGCAGATCCAAATCAACAGAGCCGCCAGATAGGCTAGCGGCTGAACATGTCTCCATCCTGGCAGAGTCGCGTTTCCTGGCAGCGATCCGAACGCTAGCGACATCACGCTCGCGCAGATATAAAGACCGTACCCAAAGATAATTCCCTTGAGATTCCTGCTGTTAGGAATTGCGTACAAAGTAAGCACAGCAATTATGACCAATATTAAAAGCGCCTGGACTGTTCGCAAGTTCCGTTCGAATCCCGTAAATGATGTCACGATAGACCAAGTGTGGCTGCTGAGCGCATCTACGACCACTTTCAAAATGACTGTGCCGAGTACGCCCCAAAGTACGGTCCTCGCCATGTGTGCCGCACCAGGTGAACTTTTCAGGCCTTGCTTGAAGATTTCAAGGATCACGGCGTAGCCGACGGTTGCGGGGAGAAATTGGGTGTACCAGTAGAACGCTGGAAAGGCAAGTGGGTAAAAAACGAATACGGAAAAACGGAACAACTGGAGCAAGAGGACAGTGCCGAGGTAGAAATAAAATGCCGGGTACTTCTTGTAAAGTTTTTCGCTGATGGAACGGAGCAGAAGGAAAGCCTCTGCTGCATTGCCCACCCACCAAAGAATTTGGTCGAACACGCTCGCCGCCACAGTCGGGGACGTGTACGGAATATTAGCACACAGGGAGGAAGAAGACTCAAGAATGTCTGCTCCCTCCCTGTTTGGGGCTCAGACAATGTTTGAAAAAGGGCTAGGAGCGGGTGGGCGAGGGGGAGGTGGAGGCACGGGTCCCGTTCCATCGGCTCTCAAAACAGGATTCGCAGAAGTTGCCGCATGGTTTGAACCCACCAGTGATAACACACTCCCCAGGACCGCAAGCGATATCAGCCAAATCAGCTTTCGTACTTTCATGGTAACTCCTTTTCTCGGTTAGAGTTGGGCCGGTGAGGACAGATTAGTGCGGTTGTTCTAGGGCGCCCGGAACTCTCGTAATCCGCTCGGTCTACCGAGCACTTATGCGGACAAGTCCCGGAAAACGCGCATGTCCCTTAGCTTGGTTAGGCCGACATTGCACGCGTTGTTTGATTTGTGGGGTGTGCGAGCGGGGTACGGAAGCACCGACTCTAGGGCAAGTGTTCAGACCCCACCGCAGATGAATTTTTCGAAGGGCAGGCGAGCAGGTTTGCTTTCGTTACACGCGGTTCTTGTCATTCACGCAAATGGCGCTGTGAGGGACTTGGGCAAGAAGGAAAATTCGGAACATTGCCTTTTTCTCTTGAATTGAGGTTTTGACCAAACCAGGCACTCTGCCTTGATAGGCACTAGTGTCGGACTGAAGAAAGCACTTCGACAAGTTGCAGTTCACGGCGAAAGTTGATCGACCCGGTTGGTGTCGACACTGGTCGGCGGTTTTTAGGCTGAGGGCGAATAATCATGGATGGAGGCGCGCGGCCGCTCAAACGTAGCTTCCGAGTCAACCCTGTGGATCGACTCGGGCGGAGGATGAGCCCTGCTGTCCACGATGCTGCCGAGGAGATCGCGCACCGTGCGATCCTGCATGGCGAAAAGCTGCATATTGATCCTGCGGTCGCGGCAAGTATATTGGAAGAGGCGGCGGCCAGAGTTTCACGCGCTATAGACAGGAAAAGGGGCAGTAAGGAGCAACCTGTTCGGGATCTGCGGGCATATCTCTTCCGCGCTTTCCTCCGACTAGTAAACAAGGCCGTGAAACGACAGTTGCTGGTAGCGGATGCCATTCGCACGCTCTCGGTGACTTCCCACAACTCAACTGATCCATTGGCCCAACTCGAGCGGAAGATTCTCGTTGATGAATTGCTGACGAGAGGTGATCCGGTCGCCCGCGATATGTTCTATCGGCGTACGCAAAAATGTTCCTGGGACGAAATTGGGTTGTCTTATGGAATATCAGGGCATGCTGCGGAATCCCGCTTCAGCCAAGCGCTCCGGAAAATCAGGGAGAGACTTGACCCGAAGAGTGGTTTATGAACTTTACGACAGACGAAGTGAGTGGTTCTGGAAAATCGGAATGAGAATGAAAGACCGCAGAGTCTTCGAGAAAAAGGACAAAGACTTACTCGACTTTGCGCACTCCTATCTTTCGGAGGCTTTTCCTAACCCGGACCGCCAGGGATGCCCCTCTGACGCTGCTCTGCGATCTCTCGCGCTCAGTCCGACCGAAAGTGAGCCCACTGTCACTGAGCACTTGGCAGCTTGCTCTCCTTGTTTCAGGCGCTACGCGGAGTTGCTAGCTGAGTTGAAGTCGCAAAGGGCTCCGGAAGAGAAGCTGTCTTGGGCACGTGTAGCCACGTGGTCCAGGTCTCATCCAGTGCTGGTAGCTGCAGCCCTTGTGTGCGCTCTATCCATCGCAATCGGAGCCAGTCTATTGTTGAATCGGATTAGGGTGCCGAATCCTCCTCTGGATACCCACGAAGCGCCCAACCCCGTTCAGCCGGTGAACCCTACGGTAGCGTATGCGCCGTTTAGCCTAGACCTGAGCACGCTTTCTCCGGTACGTGGCTCTGAACCCTCAACAACTGGGTCTCACCAGCGGATCCCTGTCCCAAGTTCGCCGCTGTATCTGACACTGACACTGCCGCTAGCGAGTGAGGAGCGATCCTACAATGTAAGACTGACAGCGGGTGGCCACGCGTACTGGTCGAAGTCTGCCCAAGCACGTCTGCAGGAAGGTAAGACACTCATTCGAGTCGAGGCAGACTTCCAACAAGTCCCACCAGGCAGTTACAACCTAGAAGTCGAATCCTCAACCGGCATTCGCCTCGTTCAGCCAGTTTTGATTGAGACCCCATTGCCCAACAGCACGGAGCGAAAACGATGAGAATCTGGCGAGTCGCGGCTGGGCTTTTTCTCTGCGGAGCGGTTTGCATATTCGCGCATGCGCAAGCTACGGCGGAAGATCCAGATGTTTTGTTAAAGCAGGCCCTTAGCTACGGCGACCTATACAACTGGGCGGATGCGGCCTCATTGCTTAGTCGGGCCGAAGAACTCTATACCTCCCGTGGCGACAGTCGCAATGCGTTATACGCCCATTTGGGCCGCCTGCGGTCAACCATGGAGCAACTCTCTCTTCCGGAAGTCTCGGAAGAGCTGGGCGCCGAGCTAGACAACAATCCACTGCTCCAGTCAGACAACGAGCTCAGACTGTTTTGTCTAATGGTTCGCGGGGACATCGATGGGGAAATTGACGCCGTCCCGATGCGTCGCGATTGGGAGGAGGCACTCAAGATCGCCAAGGCTCTCGGCGATAAGAAATGGGAAAATCGGGCGTCCGGCGAGATCGGATTTTCGCTGTTTCTCGAAGGGGATATGACAGCAGCGCGTCAAAAGGTTGCTGGCGCTCTGATGGGGGCGATGATGCTCGGCGACACCGGGGCACAAATCCGTTATCTAGCTGCAATCGGACACGCCTTCGTGCAGATGGGTTCCAATGATGACGCGCTCAGATACTTTGACAGAGCGCTGAAGATTGCCGCCTCAAACCCTGGCACCGGATACCCATTTCTTGTCAACGAGGGAAAGCTACAGGCATTCAGGGGTATGGGGAAGCTCGATGCCGCAGAGCAGCTCGCCGATGAGATTATCGCTGAAGCCCGTGCAAGGCAGAAACACGTCAAAGAAACCCAAGCTCTCATCACAGCCGCGACCGTGGCGCTAGCAAAGAAGGATGAAGCCAAGGCAGTTCAAGAGCTGCAAACAGCAATCGACTTGGCTCAAAAAGGCAGATTCACACGGCTGCTTGCGGACGCTCAATTCTACCTGGAGGATATTTATCGCAAGAAGGGCGATCTACCGCAGGCAGAATCCCTGGCGGCAGCCGCAGCGGAATCAACGCAGAGCAGCGGTGACATTTACTTACTTCCACTACGGCTCCAGGCACTAGCGCAGCTACAAGCAAGCCAACGCAAATATCGCGAGGCCAGTGGAACATATGGTCGCGCCTCAGACATCCTAGACGCGATGATCGGGAACGTTACATCCGCGCACGGCAAGATCGGCCTTATCACTGCTATGAGCGCGGTCTACACCGAACATTTCGCCTTGGTTGCAGACCATTTGAACGATACTGCCAAGGCTTTCTCGGTCCTGGAGCACGCGCGCGGCCGCGTAACCACTGATCTGTCGATGAGTGGAAAACCTCCTGATTCTCCCGAGGAACTAGAAATCGAGAAACAGATTAGCCGATTAAATCTCGAACTCACGAAAGCGAAATCGGTTGAGCAGGTCCGTCAGATTCGAGACAAGATTTTTCTCGTCGAACAAGCACGGTGGGTTGCTCCCGCGTCGGGCACCTGGAAATCGAGACCATGGAAAACAATCCCGCTGGAACGCATAAGAGAGGGCTTCGCCGCAAACGAGCTAATACTTGAGTACGTTGTTGCCGAGCCGCATTCCTATTGTTTAGCGATCGGCCGGGACTTTGCGCGCATCGTCCCTCTTGCCAGTCGCGAAAGCCTCGAAAAGTTGGTCGCGGCATATCTCAAAACATTGAAGGCGAAAGGGGCGTCAAAGACGGAAGCAGGGCAACTCTACTCGGCGCTTTTCAAGGACATCCCAGAAGCCGTGAAGAAAGAGCGCCTGGTAATCGTCCCGGACGGCGGCCTCCATCTACTGCCGTTCGATGCCCTCGTTGACGGCAGCGGTCGGTACTTAGTCTATTCCCACACGATCACATACGCACCCTCTGCGAGCGCAATATATTTGGTGAACTCCATGACGCCGTACCAGCCCGCACAACAAGCACTGCTCGGGGTTGGAGGCATCCCTTACGACCAGACGGCAGACCTCAACAAATTGGCCAAGATGCGCGGGTACACCGACGACGCGCTAGTTAATCTGCCGGCCTCCAAAGAGGAGGTCCTCGCAGCCGATGCCGCGTTCCATACTGGCGCCAATACTCTCTTGATTGGCCCAACTGCGACAAAATCTGCCTTTGAGGACTCGGATCTAGACCAATACGCGATCATCCATTTGGCAGTCCATGGCATGGCGAATGAGAAA
>WNFF01000971.1_pt1 | contig 31352 bp, 28 predicted proteins | sample 5400441 | NCBI WGS metagenome assembly WNFF01 (sample SAMN13153345, study PRJNA577476) | soil metagenome | isolation source: 120 cm saprolite under Douglas fir tree site 2 hole 3 replicate 1 | place: USA:California | collected 2015-04-18
GGTGGAGCCCGCCTCCGAGGTGACGGTCCGCCAGGCGCAGATGCAGGGGCGCGAGGCGTCGTCGCCACCGCGCACGACGGGCTGATCGGCGCCCAGCAGCAGCCGGGCGGCGGCCCATTTGTCTGCTGGACGCGGGCGGGGACCCTCGACGTCTCGGGAGGGGAGGATCCCGCGGCGCGTCTGGCTCCGGGCCGGAAGGCCGGGTGGCCCCCGGCTCGCCGGCTTCGTCCCACCCGGCATCGACGTCAACCAGGTGTTCGGCTCGCTCACGGCGGCGGCGCCCGGCGGCGCGCGCACCGTGGAGGTGCCCGCCGGCCTCTCGGGCCCCTTCGTCGTCACGCTGACCGCGGTGGGCGACGGGCCGTTCACGGTGACGGTGGTGGGGCGCTACCAGGGCGTGGTGACCTACCGCCACGAGCGCGCGGGCACCGCGCACCACCGCCAGAGTCTCCGGTTCGAGGTCATCCAGCTCATCGATCCGACCTCGGCCGGCGCCCCCGATCCTCGCACCGCGCGGGCGGGCAGCGCGGGCATGAGCGAGCTGCGCCCCGAGATGGGCCGGCCCGCTCCGGTGCCGCTCTCGGCGCTCGAGCTGGCCGCGCCGCGCCCGTAGCGCGCTACTTCGACTCCGCCACGAAGACGCCGTCCCAGTCCTCGGGCGGCGGGTCGGCGAGGAGTGCCCGCGCCCGCCGCTGGTAGAGCGCGACCGGCCCGTCGGCGGGCGCTTCCCGGGCGAGCGCGTCGAGCAGCCGCAGCGCTTCCTCCCACCGCCGCGCGCGATAGAGCTCGAGGGCCTCGTGGTAGCGCGCGAGCATCTGCCGGCCGGCCGGCGCGAGGGTGCCCGCGCGGGCCACCACCTCGTAGCACCGCAGCGGCTCGGCGCGGCCCTTCACCGCCACCAGGTCGAGGAGCCGGTACACGAAGGCGTCGGGGGCCGCCGCCACCGTGGCTTCGCCGACCACCACCCGCACCCCGTATTCCTTCGAGAGCCCCTCGAGGCGCGCGGCCACGTTGACCGGGTCGCCCACCGCGGTGTAGATCAGGCGGTCCTTCGAGCCCATGTTGCCCACCACCATCTGCCCGGTATTGATCCCCACCCCGAGGTCGAGGTGGGCCCAGCCGCGCGCCTCGAAGACGGGCCGCAGCACCCCGAGGGCCGCGACCATGTCGAGCGCGGTCTCGCACGCGCGGCGCGCGTGGTCGGCCTGGTCCATCGGGGCGTTCCAGAACGCCTCGATCGCGTCGCCCGCGTACTGGGCGAGCACCCCGTCGTGGCGGAACACCACGTCGGCCATCTCCGCGCGGTACCGGTTGAGCAGGGCCACGAGCGTGGCGGGAGGCAGCGCGTGGGCGAGCGTGGTGAAGCTGCGCAGGTCGCTGAACAGCACCGTCATCTCGCGGGTCTCGCCGCCGAGGCGCAGGCGGTCGGGATCGGCCAGCACCCACTGGCTCACCACCGGCGAGAGGTAGCGTCCCATCGCCTCGCGCACCATCCGCTGCTCCGCCTGCTCGACGACCACGCGGGAGGATAGCGCGGCCGCGAAGCTCACCAGGAGCGCGGCGGGCGGGTACACCAGGTCGAGCACCAGCCCGCGCTCGAAGAGCACCGCCGCCGCGGTGCCGTAGAGCGCGAGCCCGGTCGCCACCGCGAGGCCGGCGGGCAACGGACGCCACGCCGCCACCACGAACGCGGCGACCACGGCCATGAGCCCGATCAGGACCACGGTCAGCGTGGGGGAGGCCGGGACCAGGAAGTGCTGGTAGAGGACGGTCTCCACCGCGTTGCCCAGGATCTCCACGCCCCACATGCGGGTGTTGCCGGTGGTCGGGGTGGCGTGCTCGTCGACCCCGCGGATGGTGGGGCCGAGCAGCACGATGCGATCGCGGATCTGGGCCGGATCGAAGCGTCCCTCGAGCACGTCCACGAACGAGATGATGCGGAACGAGCCACCCCGGGGCGGCTCCGACGGCGGCCCGAGGAAGTCGATCAGCATGGTGTCGTGCTCGGCCACCGGGATCGCGCGGCCGGCCGCGTGCACGAAGCCGGGCGTCGGGGCGGCGTCCAGCACCGCGGGGCGCCGGGTGAAGTGGGCCACGATGGTCAGCGGCAGGCTCGGGACCTCCTCCGCGCCCGCGCGCAGCAGGAGGGGCAGGCTCCGCACCACGCTGTCCTGGCTGGTGGTGATGTTGGCGAGGCCCTCGTCGCGGGCGCCGCGGCGCACCGTCTCCGCGGGCCGCACGAAGGTCTCGAAGTCCTGGGCCACCCCCGGGCGCGGATCGAAGGCCCGCGGGCCCTGGGCCACCACCGGGACGATCACGTTGTCGGCCCGGCGCATCGCCTCGGCGAGGTCGCCGTCCTCGGGCCGCTGGGCGTCGAAGAAGATCGCGAAGGCGATCACCCGGGGGCCCGCGGCGCCGAGCGCGTCGAGGGCCCGCGCGTAGAGCGTGCGCGGCCACGCGGAGAGGGGGCCGTGACGGGGCAGCAGCGCCTGGTAGCTCTTCTGGTCGATGCCGACGATGACGGTGGAGCGCGACACCTGCGCCGGCCTCGCCGCGAACAGCAGGTCGCCCATGCGGACCCGCGAGCCCGCGAGCAGGCCCCAGAGGCAGGCCGCGGCCAGCACGAGGGCCACGCCCGCTGCGGGCACGTAGCTGGCGAGCAGGCGCTTGCGCCCGCTCCGGGACCGCGCTCTCACCGGTCCACCGTGAGCACCGAGATCTCGGGCCGCACCCCGAAGCGCACCGGCACGATGCTGGTGCCGATGCCCGGCGTCACGAAGAGGTCGCGGCCGTCCTCCTGCACGTGGCCGATGGCGAAGCGCTCGCCGAATTGCGACGGCACGATGAGGCGGCCGAGCACCGGCAGGTTCACCTGGCCGCCGTGGGTGTGACCGGCCAGGGTGAGCAGCACCCGGGCCGGCACGTGCACGAAGACGTCCGGATTGTGGGTGAGCACGATCACCGGCGCGCCGTCGGGCACGGAGGCGAGCGCGCGGCCGACGTCGGCGGGGCGGGTGTAGAGGTCACTCACCCCCGCGATCCAGAGCGGGCCGCCGCGGGTGTCGACCCGGGCCGCGGTGTCCTCCAGCACCCGGATGCCCGCGTCCGCGAGGGCGCGGTTGACGCGGCCGCCGTCGTACCACCAGTCGTGATTGCCCAGGACCGCGAACACGCCGAGAGGGGCCGCGAGGCCACGCAGCGCGGCGGCGGTCCGCTCGGGCTCGACGAAGTGCCCGCCCCTCACTCCGTGGATCACGTAGTCACCGAGCAGCACGATTAGATCCGGGTGCGCCGCGTTCACCCGCGCCACCACCTCCGCCACCTTCTCCACCGTGATGTGCGGCGAGCCGGTGTGCAGGTCGGAGAGCGCCACGATGCGGAGCGGGCCGAGCGCGGCGGGCCAGCGCGCGATCGGCAGCCGCGTCTCGCGGGTCACCACCCAGCCGGGCTCGATGAGCACCGCCCACGCCCCCAGCGCGGCGGCGATCGCCAGGAGCGCCAGCCCGACCGTGAAGATCCGTCGCGCGGGGCGCTTCGGGCTCAGCGGTACTCCCGGAAGAATGCCCGGAGGTCATCGGCGAGCGCGGCCGGCTCCTCCATCGCCGCGAAGTGCCCGCCCGCGGGCATCACCGTCCAGCGACGGATGTTGTACATCCGCTCCGCCCACGCGCGCGGCGGCCGCACGATCTCCCTGGGGAAGGCGGCGTAGGCGGTCGGCACCTCGATGCGCTGGCCATCCGCGATCGGCCACGGGGTGTGAAAGCGGGCGTAGTAGGGCCAGAAGGAGGCGTTGATGGCGCCGGTCACCCAGTAGATCATCACGTTGGTCAGCAGCTCGTCCTTGGTGAACCGCCGCTCCACGTCGCCCCCGCAGTCGCTCCACGTCCGGAACTTCTCCACGATCCACGCCGCGAGCCCGGCCGGCGAGTCGCTCAGGCCGAAGGCGAGGGTCTGGGGCTTGGTGCCCTGGATCCACTGGTAGCCCGCCTCCTCGCGCTGCCACTGTCCGAGGTCCTCGAGGTACTGCTTCTCCTCCGGATTGGGCTGGGCGGGCGGCTTGATGTCGCGGCGGAGCGAGAGCAGGTTGACGTGGATGCCCACCAGGCGCTCCGGGTGGGTCGCGCCGAGCCGGGAGGTGATGAAGCCACCCCAGTCGCCGCCCTGCGCGGCGAAGCGCGGGTAGCCCAGCACGTCGGTCATGAGGGCGGCGAAGGCGTCGGCGATCTCGGCCACTCCGAAGCGGGGCTGGCCGGGCGCGAAGGAGAAGCCGTAGCCGGGCAGCGACGGCGCGATCACCGTGAACGAGTCGACCGGGTCGCCGCCGAAGCGCGCGGGGTCGGTCAGCATCGGGAGGATCTTGTGGAACTCCCACACCGAGCCGGGCCAGCCGTGGGAGAGCAGCAGCGGCAGCGGCCGGGGTCCACGGCCCTCCTCGTGGATGAAGTGGAGATCGATGCCGGCCACCTTGGCCTTGAACTGGCGGAACGCGTTCAGCCGCGCCTCGTGCGCGCGCCAGTCGTAGCGGTCCTTCCAGTGGGCGACCAGGTCCTTCATGTAGGCGAGGCTCGTGCCGAAGGCCCACTCCTCGCCCGGCGCCTGGTCGGGCCAGCGCACCCGCGCGAGGCGCTCGCGCAGGTCGGCGAGCACGGAGTCGGGCACCTGGATGCGGAAGGGCTCGGGCGGCATCAGAACACCGGCCTCTCGATGTAGGCGCCGAACACCCGGCGCAGCCGCGCCACGATCTCGCCCAGCGAGGCCCGCGCCTTCACCAGCTCGACGGTGACCGGCATGAGATTGGTCGACGGCTCGCGGGCCTCCCGCTCCAGGCGATCGAGCAGGCGCGCGACGAGAGCCTGGTCGCGCCGGCGCCGCACCTCGGTGAGCCGCTGGATCTGGCGCGTCTCGACGACGGGATCCACCTTGTGGATCGGGATCGGGGGCGGCGCCGACGGTTCCACCAGGGTGTTGACCCCGATCACCGGCTGCTCGCCCGCCGCCTTGCGCCGGGCGAAGTCGTAGGCGGAGTCGGCGATCTCCCGCTGGAAGAAGCCCTCCTCGATCGCCTTGATGGTGCCGCCGAGCGCGTCCACCTTGGCGAGGATCGCGAGGACCTCGGCCTCCACCCGGTTGGTGAGCGCTTCCACGTAGTAGGAGCCGCCGAGCGGATCCACCACGTTGGTCACGCTGGTCTCGAGCGCGATGACCTGCTGGGTGCGCAGGGCGATCTTCATCGCCTCTTCCGAGGGGATCGCGTAGGCCTCGTCCATGCCGTTGGTGTGGAGCGACTGGGCCCCGCCCAGCACCGCGGAGAGAGCCTGGAGCGTGGTGCGGATGACGTTGTTGAGCGGCTGGGCCTTGGTGAGCGTGGCCGCCGCGGTCTGGCAGTGGAAGCGCAGGCGCATCGACTCGGCGCGGGTCGCTCCGAAGCGCTCCTTCATGAGCCGGGCATAGATGCGGCGGGCCGCGCGGAACTTGGCGACCTCCTCGAAGAAGTCGGCCTGGGCCACGAAGTAGAAGGCCAGGCGCGGGGCGAACTCGTCGACCGGGACCCCCGCGCGGGTCACCTCCTCCACGTAGGCGATCGCGTTGGCCATGGTGAAGGCCAGCTCCTGCACCGACGTGGCCCCCGCCTCCGAGATGTGATAGCCGCTGATATTGATCGGGTTGTAGCGCGCGAGGTGGCGCGCGCTCCACACGATCATGTCGCGCATGATCCGCATCGACGGCCGGATGGGGAAGATCCACTCCTTCTGCGCCACGTACTCCTTGAGGATGTCGGCCTGCACCGTCCCGGACAGGCGGCTCGAGTCGAAGCCGCGCGACTCGGCCAGCGCCACGTACATCGCGAGCAGGATCCACGCGGTGGGATTGATCGTCATCGAGACCGAGATGCGCTCGAGGTCGACGTCGGCGAAGAGGGCCTCCATGTCGTCGAGGGTGTCGATGGCCACTCCCTCGCGGCCGACCTCGCCGAGCGAGCGCGGGTCGTCGGAGTCGTAGCCCATCAGGGTCGGCATGTCGAAGTCGACGCTGAGCCCGGTCTGTCCCTGCTCGATCAGGTAGCGGAAGCGGCGGTTGGTGTCCTCCCCGGTGCCGAAGCCCGCGATCTGGCGCATCGTCCAGTTGCGGCCGCGATACATCGTGGGATACGGCCCGCGCGTGTAGGGATAGCGGCCGGGCAGGCCGATGTTGTCGGCGGGCGCGCCCGCGATGTCCTCCGGGGTGTAGATCCGCTGCACGGGCAGCCCCGAGCCGGTCCGGTACGCCGGCCGCGCCTCCGGCTGGCGGGCGAGGAACTCGGCCAGCTCCTTGGCCTCCCACTCGGCCTTCTCGGCGGCGAGGCGCTTGAGCGCTTCTGGATCAAACATGATGTGACCTTTCTGTTTTTCAGCTTGCTTGAATGTGAATGACGCCGGTCTGGCGGTTCTGCTCCTTCGCGCAAGCGCTCATCCGAACTGCCTCGCGTGCGGTGCCGGGGTCTCGCCTTGGGCGTGTGGTCATCGCTTGAGGGCCTGGCGATACAGATCGCGGTCGTCGATCACGCGGCGGGCCTTGAACTCGCTGCGCGGCAGCGTGCCGGCCGGGACCAGATCCACCACCGGGTGCACGCCCAGGCGCGCCCGCAGGCGCTCGCGCATCAGGGCGCGCAGCGCGTCGAGGCGCGCGTCGTGGCCCGCGGTGTACTCGGCCCGCACCAGCAGCTCGTCCATCGCCTCGCGCCGGGAGACGATCACCCGGAACTCGCCGCCGAAGCCCTCGATCGCGCGCAGGGTGTCCTCGATGGCGCTCGGATAGATGTTCTCGCCGCGCACGATGATCATGTCGTCGAAGCGGCCGTAGAGCCCGTCGGGCAGGCGCGGGTAGGTACGGCCGCAGGGGCACGGGTCGTCCACCCATCGCGCGCGGTCGCCCGAGACCAGCCGGATCATGGGCTGCGAGGTCCGCTCGAGGTGAGTGTACACGGGCGTGCCCTCGGCCCCGTAGGGCAGGGGGCGAAAGGTCTCCGGGTCGCAGACCTGGGTGTAGACCAGGTCCTGCCAGAGGTGCATGCCGGCGCGATGGCCGCACTCCCCGTTGGTCATCCACGGTGACATCTCGGCCATGCTCCCCATGTCCACGCAGGCGCCCCCGAAGGTCTGCTCGATGAGCGCGCGGGTGGCCGGGATGCCGGCGCCGGGCTCGCCGGAGAAGAAGAGGACGCGGAAGCCCAGGCTCGCCGGGTCGATGCCCTCGCGCCGCGCGATCTCCGCAAAGTGGAGCGCGTAGGACGGCGTGCCGTAGAACGCGCTCGGGCGGAGGTCGCGCGCCCACTGCACCGCCTGGAGGGTCTGCCCCTGCGCGCCCGCCCCGAAGGGGAAGACGGTGGCCCCCAGTCGCTCGCCGCCCGCGAGCGCGCCCCACGAGCCCAGATAGAGGCTGAAGAACGAGCAGATCAGGATGCGGTCGTCCGGGCGAATGCCCGCGCCCCACAGGATGCGGGCGTGGGCTTCCCCGATGCGCGCCCAGTCGTCCGCCCCCACGCCGAAGACGGTGGGCCGGCCGGTCGTCCCGCTCGTGCCGTGGATGCGCGCCACCTCCGAGGGCTCGATGCAGAGATAGTCGCCGAAGGGCGGGGCGGCCGCCTGCGCGGCCCGCAGCTCGGCCTTCTGGATCACCGGGAAGCGGGCGAGGTCGTCCAGGCTCCGGAGCGCGTCCGGCGAGACGCCCGCCTCCTGCCACTTCCTCCGGTAGAAGGCGCTCCGCTCCCACGCGTAGCGGACCTGGCGGGTGAGCTTGGCGAAGACGAGCGCATCCCGCGCGGCGGGATCCGCGCACTCGATCTCGGGCAGCCAGTGGGGCGCGTCCGCCGCGGGCCGGTAGGCGGGGTCGTACCGCGGCGGCCAGACCGTCAGGTCGACGCCGCGACGGCCGCGGAGCGCGGCCAGGTCGAGCGGGGGCATCCGATCAGCCGGCGGGTCGCGCCGCCACCAGGTCGCGGATGCGCGTCACGATGGTCTCGGGCGGCGTGTCCTGCAGGAGCACCTCCGCGACGCCCATCTCGCGCAGCAGCGGCACGTCCTCGTCCGGGATCACCCCGCCCGCGACCAGGCGGATGTCGAGCGCGCCGGCCTCTCGCATGAGGGCGAGCACGCGCGGGAAGAGCGTGAGGTGGGCCCCGGAGAGGATGCTGATGCCGAGCACGTCCACGTCCTCCTGGACCGCGGCGGCCACGACCTCCTCGGGGGTACGGTGGAGGCCGGTGTACACGACCTCCATCCCCGCGTCGCGCAGGCAGCGCGCCACGATCTTGGCGCCGCGGTCGTGGCCGTCGAGGCCAACCTTGGCGACCAGCACGCGGATCGGGCGCTCGGTCATCGGGAGACGGAGGGAGCGCGCCCGGCGGAGCCGGCGCTAGCGAGAGCGCCGGCCGCCCGGCGCGACCGACGCTCCGGACCCCACCCCGTCGAGGAGCTCGCGCACCTTGAGCGCGAGCGCGTCCGGGGTGAACGGCTTGGAGAGAAACGCGATGCCCGAGGCCAGCACGCCGTGCCTGACGATGGCGTCATCCGTGTAGCCGGACATATACAGCACTTTCAAGTCCGGGCGCAAGGTCGCCAGCCGCTGGGCCAGCTCGCGCCCGCTCATCTGCGGCATCACCACGTCGGTCACCAGCAGGTGGATCGGTCCCGCGTGCCGGTTGGACAGCTCGAGGGCCTCGGCCCCGTGATGCGCCTCGAGCACGGCGTAGCCGCTCATCTCGAGGATCTCGCGCACCACCGCCCGCACCCGCTCGGCGTCCTCCACGAGCAGGATGGTCTCGCCGCGCCCGGCGACCAGCACCTCGCCGGCGGCGTCGGGCCGGGGCGCGGCGGATCTGCCCGCGCGCCGCGGCTCCGCTGCGATGGCCGGCGCGGCCACGCGCGGCAGGTACACCCGGAAGGTCGAGCCCTGTCCCGGCTCGCTCTCGACCGAGATGTGCCCGCCGCTCTGCTGCACGGTGCCGTAGACGGTGGAGAGCCCGAGCCCGGTGCCCTTGCCCTGCTCCTTGGTGGTGAAGAAGGGCTCGAAGAGGTGCGCGCGAGTCTCGGGATCCATGCCGCCGCCGGTGTCGCTCACCTCGAGCATCACGTAGGGCCCGGGTCGCGCGTCGTTCCACTCCTTGGCCGCCTCCTCGTCGAGGTCCGCGTTGGCGGTGCGGATGGTGAGGCGGCCGCCGTCCGGCATCGCGTCGCGCGCGTTCACGCAGAGGTTCAGGATCATCTGCTCCATCTGGCCCGGGTCGGCCTTGACCCCGCCCAGGTCGGGCGCGGTCACCGTCACCAGGTTGATGGTCTCGCCGAGCAGCCGCTCCAGCATCGCGTGGATGCTGGCCACGATCCCGTTGAGGTCGACGAGGCGCGGGGCCACCACCTGCTTGCGGCTGAAGGCGAGGAGCTGGCGCGTGAGGGTGGCCGCCTGGTCCGCCGCCTCGCGCACGCCCTCCGCGTTCGGGCGGAGCGGGTGGCCGGGGGGGAGGCGCCGCAGCATCAGGTCGCTGTCGCCGCGGATGACCATGAGCAGGTTGTTGAAGTCGTGCGCGATGCCGCCGGCCAGCTTGCCCACCGCGTCCATCTTCTGGGCCTGGCGCAGCTGCTCCTCGCTCTGGTGCAGCGCGCGCTCCGACCGCTTCAGCTCGGTGAGGTCGACGGTGAGGCCGCGCAGGGTCACCGGCTGCCCGTCCGCGTCGCGTACCACGTGCACGATGTCGCGCAGCCAGACCTCGCGCCCGTCCGCGGTCACCGCGCGGTACTCGAATTCGTGGTCGCGGCTGCCCGCGAGGGCCTCGCGGTAGACGCGCATCACCGCGTCGCGGTCCTCCGGATGGATGCGCCGGGTCCAGAAGTCGGGCTCTCGCAGCCAGCGCTCCACCGGGAAGCCCAGCACCGTCTCCGCGCGCCCGCTCACGAAGGAGAAGGTCAGGGTGCGCGCGTCCGCCTCCCACACGATGGCGTCGAGTCCCTGGATCAGATCGCGGTAGCGCTCTTCCGACTCCTGGCGGGCCGCCTGCAGGCGCTCCTCCGCGGTGAGGTCCTCGATGACCAGGAGGAGCTCGGGCGGGGCGTCGTCGGCCATGCGGATCGGAGTCATGGCCACCCGGGCCGGCTTGGTCTCCCGCCGCGCGTACACGTAGAGATCGTAGAGGGCGCCCGGCTGGGCCGCCCCGGTCTCGAGCACCCGGCCCGCGCCGCGCACGAGCCGGTCCGCGCGCACGAGCTGCTTCAGGTCGCGGCCGATCACGTCCGCCTCGCCGAGGCGGAACGCCTCGAGGAAGGCGCGGTTGGCGGAGAGCACGTGCAGATCGGCCGAGAGCAGGAGCAGGCCCGCGGGCACGCTCGCCACGATGGTGTCGGCGTAGCCCTGCAGGTTGGACATGGCCCGCTCCCGCCGCATCTGCTCCTGGAGGAGCCGCGCGCGCTGCCGCTCGCGGTGCAGCGCGACGAGGAAGCCGGCCAGGGCCAGGAGCAGGAAGGCGGCCGCCACGCCCGCGAGCCGGCCGGAGCGCTCGAACTCGGCGAGCACCTCGCTGCGGTCCACCTTGAGCGCGAGCGTCCAGCCGGTGGGGCTCACCCGCCGCACCGCCGCCACCACCGGCACGTCGCGGTAGTCGATCACCTCCGCGACCGGCTCGCGGCCCTGCGCGGCCGCCTGCGCGAGGTCGCGCAGCGTGGTGAGCGAGCGCTGCACCAGCGCCGAATCGGCCGGCGCGGGCTGGCGCGGCGGCGAGAGGTAGACCGGCGGCGAGCTCTCCAGGTCGACGAGCAGGGTCTCCCCGGTGCGGGTGGGCTCCGCGTCGTCGGCCAGCAGGGGATAGAGCGAGGCGTCCGGCTTCATGCCCAGGGTGACCACGCCGAGCAGCGGCCGCGGGTCGCCCTCCGGACCGGCGGGCGCGCCGTCGATGAAGACCGGGACCGTGATCACGAGCCGCCGCTCGGCGCCGGCGCCGGTCAGCTCGAGGCGCGGCTTCCGGATCGCCGCGACCTCGGCCGCCGCCCTTGCCGGCTCGAGCGCGGCCGCGCCCGCGTCGGCGGCCGAGCGGGCCACCGGCCGCCCCTGGGCGTCGGAGACCACGATGTCCGCGTAGCCGTAGGCGGAGGCGACGCGGGTCAGGTGTCGGGCCAGCGACTCCTCGTCCTTGCCCTGGCCGGCGAGAAGGGCACGCACCGCGGGGAACGCGGCGAGCACCTCCGCGTCGGCGCGCCGGGCCGCGAGCCAGCCGGAGACGAGCCGGGCCCGGTCGGCCGCGATGGTGGCGATGCGCGTCTTCCAGTGCAGCAGCGCGGTCTCGCGCTCGGTGCCGATCTGGTGGGCGGTGAAGAGGACGACCAGCACGGTGCCGGCGACGAAGGCGCCGACGTGGACCCACGGGATTCGCTCGCCGCCGGAGGCCCGGCGCTCGACGCGTCCCCGCTCCCCGCGCGGGCGAGCATGAGGCACGCTTCCCAGGATAGCTCAGACGTGGTTGCGGAGCATCAGCTCCTTGGGGTGGGGATGGAGGTAGATCTGGTCTCGCACAGAGCCCGTGTCGAAGCGGGCGACGTAGTGGTTGATCAGGGTGATCGGCACGATCAGGGGCACGAGCCCGTCCGCGTAGGCGCCGATGACGTGCCGCAGCTCGCGCTTCTCCGCCGCGACCAGGCGGTTCTTGAACAAGCCCACGATGTGCTGGAGCACGTTGACGTGCTTCCGCGGCGTGGCCGGCACCTGGAGCGCGCGCATGAACGCATCCGCGTAGCGGTCGAGCCATGAGGCGAGCGGCTCGCTCTCCATCGCGGCCACGAGGCGGCCGAGCCGCGCCCAGGCGGCCGGGCGGTGGGCGAGCAGGAGGTACCGGTGCGCGGTGTGGAACGCGACCACGTCCCCCGGTCGCGCCGGCATGTCCCGCAGCGCGGTGAGGCGTCGGTAGGCGAAGACGCGGGTGATGAAGTTGTCGCGCCGGCGCGCGTCGCTGAGCCGGCCCTCCTCCTCCACCGGCAGCAGCGGCAGCGCGTCCATGAGCGCGCGCGCGAAGAGCCCGACCCCGGTGCGCGCGGGCGGCTCCTCGCCGTGGTAAAGCTTCACGCGCTCCATGCCGCAGGAGGGCGAGGCGCGCTTGAGCACGTAGCCCGAGAGCTCGCGGCGCTCCAGCTCCCGCACGCGCCGCCGGGCGAAGTCGTTCATGCGAAGCGTGTGGTCGGTGCCGCTGGTGACGCCCAATAGGCGCGGCGCCCCGGGGTCGCCCACGAGGCGGATCGGCTCCCGCGGCACGCCCATGCCCACCTCCATCTCCGGGCAGACCGGCACCCACGTGAAGTGCCGCGCGAGCACCCCGGTGATGTAGGGGTCTTTCTGGTGGCCGCCGTCGTAGCGGACCTCTTCGCCCAGGAGGCAGGAGGAGATGCCGACCCGGATGGGCAGATCGGGCGCGCGCCAGGCGGGGAGGGCGGCCGCCATCAGCCGGCCCGGTAGCGGACCTCGAAGCTCACGCAGCCGGTGGCGGACCGGAACGGCCCGTGCGGCATGCCGGGCGGTCGCACCGCCACCGAGCCGGCCGGGTAGGGCCTCCCGCCGCACACGAGCGTGCCGGAGACGATGTAGATCTCTTCCCAGAAGTCGTGGGTGACCACCCGGTCGTTGCCCGAGCCCGGCTCGAAGCGGAGCAGGCGGGTGGTCACGCCCTCGTCCTCGCCGCCGCTGATGACCTGCTCCCACACCCCGGCAGGAAAGCCGGGAGCGGGATGCCAGGGCAGCGGCGCCGGATCGAAGAACTCGCGCTCCGCTTTCGTGGGTGTCATCGCCGGGTTATTGTAGCCGACATGCCGACCATCGACCCCGCCCGGCTCGAAGCGAAGGCCACCCGCATCTTCACCGCGATGGGCGCCCCCGACGGCGACGCGGCGTGGATCGCCGCGCTGCTGGTGCGCGCGAACCTGCGCGGCCACGACTCCCACGGCGTCATCCGCATCCCGCAGTACTGGGAGTCGGTGAAGCGGAAGGAGGTGGACCCCCGGTCCCCGGTGACGGTGACCGCGGAGACCCCCGCGCTGGTGCGCCTCGACGGCGGCGGCGGCTTCGGGCAGGTGGTGGGCCGGCGCGCGATGGAGATGGCCATCGCCAAGGCCAAGACGGGCGGCCTCAGCGCGGCGTCCACCTCGCGCACCAGCCACGTGGGGCGGCTCGCCGACTACGCGGAGATGGCCGCCAACGCCGGGCTCGTCGGCATGCTCTGGGCCAACTGCGTGCACGGCCTCAACGTGGCGCCGTGGGGCGGCGCCGCGCGGCGGCTCGGCACCAACCCGCACGCGGTCGGCATCCCCGGCGCGGGCGGGCCCGCGATGGTGCTCGACTTCGCCACCAGCGTGGTGGCCGAGGGCAAGCTGCGGGTGAAGCGCAACCGCAAGCAGCCGGCGCCCCCCGGCTGGTTCGTGGACAGCAAGGGCCGGCCCGCGACCGATCCCGAGATCTTCTACGGCGATCCCCCCGGCGCGCTGCTCACCGCGGGCGATCACAAGGGCTACGGCCTCTCCCTCGCGGTGGAGATCCTGGGCGGCATCCTCTCCGGCACCGGCCCCGCGGGCCCGCCCCCCGGCGTCTTCGCCAACGGGACGCTGATGATCTGTCTCGACGTGGAGCGCTTCCTGCCGTTGCCCGACTTCCACCGGCAGGTGGCCGCGCTCTTCGGCTGGGTGAAAGCCACGCCGCTCGCCGAGGGCGCGACCGAGATCCTGATCCCGGGCGAGCCGGAAGCGCGCCTCGAAGCGGAGCGCCGCGCGAACGGCATCGCCATCGAGGATCAGACGTGGAGCCAGATCGAGACGACCGCGGCGGAGCTGGGGGTCGGCTAGTCCCCGACCTCGATCAGGGGAAGAGACGCTCCGCGTTCCGGAAGGCGATCTTCTCGGCCACGTCGCGCGGCAGCTGGCCGAGGTAGCCGCGCACCTCGGTGACCGAGCCCGGCAGAGCCTCCCATCGAGAAGTCATCCAGGTGTCGGTGCCGGCCAGGAAGCGGTCGGGATGGCGGAGGAACACCGCGCGCCAGCCCGGGTCGAGCGTACCGCCCGGGGCCACGTCGCCGTTCCGGATGGCCAGGTCCACCCAGAGGCTCGGGTAGCGATCGAGCAGCGCCCCCACCGCCTGCGGCCCCGCGCTCATCCCCGCGTGCGCCCAGATCACCCGCAGCCGCGGCTCGAGGGTGAAGAGCTCGACGATGGCCAGCTCATCCGAGTGGGCGTGGAGGTAGATGTTCTCCTGCACCGCCAGCTCGGTGATGCGCTTGACCACGAAGGTGCCGGTCTGGCCGCCGAAGAGGTGGAACTCCCCGATGCCCTTGTGCACGCCCTTGTTCTTCGCGAGGCGCTCCTGCACGTAGGCCAGCACCGACGGGTCCTGCCACCAGTGGCCGATGTCGTCGCGCGTGCGATAGGGCCGGAGGATCGGCACCACCCGCCGGGGGTCCTTCTGGTAGAGGGTGAGCGTGCCGTCGTCCGGAGTGCTCGACACCAGCGCCCGCTTGATGCCCGCCTTGTGGAGGATGCCCAGGATGCGGTCGGGCGGGTACTCGGCCCAGTCGGGCGCGCTGTAGTGGATGTGGGTGTCGAAGATCGGGAGGTCCGGGCTCTGGGCGCGGAGCGGCGTCGCGCCCCAGCCGGCGAGCGTCATCGCGAGGAGGGCGATGCGACGGACCGCGATCATCCAGGGCCGCACGGCGACGAGCCTAGCACGGCCACGTCGCCTTGCGCTGCCCCATCCCGTCCGCTACGCTGGGCGACGTCATGAACACGATACGAACGGTTCTCACGCTCGGGTTGCTCGTTCTTGCTGCGGCCGCGCCGGCCGCCGCCCAGGGCCTGCCCGGTGGCCGTCGGCCCGACGCCATCGACCAGGCGCGGGGGCTCGCGACCCAGCCCTTCCAGACCCCCGCGACGCCCGACCGCCCGGCCGACCGCTGGATCTCGCCGCGGCGCGTGTACTCGCCGGAGCTGGGGCGCGACGTCCTGGTGCCCGGCCACTACGAGCGCGACGTGAATGGGCAGCGGGTCGAGCGGCCTCCGCTCATCGTCACGACGCCGGAGGGTGGCAGCCCGACCATCCTGCCGGGCGGCGAGCGCCCGCCGGTCGAGCAGCGCCCCGGCCCCTGATGCTGGAGGCGGTGGGCATGGCGGAGATCAACAAGATCTTCGCAGTCACCGACGCCCTCGGCGTCCACCGCGAGGCCCTCGTCATCCCGCTCGGCACCGGCACCGGCCGCGTGCGCAAGCTGCCGAGCGGCAAGTTCGAGATCATCGTCGACAAGGACGTCCCGATCGACGAGTGGCTCAAGGGGCTGCCCGGGCTGATCCAAGCCGCCATGGCGTGAGTCCCCGCCGACGCGGGGAGATCGGGCTCCTCCCCCTCGTCGCCATCCTCTTCTTCAACGTGAGCGGCGGGCCGTACGGCGTCGAGGACGCGGTCGGCTCGCTCGGTCCCGGCCTGGCCCTTCTGCTGCTGGTCGTCACCCCGCTGGTGTGGAGCCTGCCCGTCTCGCTCGCGATGGCCGAGCTGGCCTCGGCGCTGCCCGAGGAGGGCGGCTACGTGGTCTGGGTCCAGCGCGCCTTCGGTCGCTTCTGGGGATTCCAGGCCGGGTGGTGGAGCTGGATCAATTCCTTCGTGGACGTGGCGGTGTACCCGGCGCTCTTCGCCGACTACCTGGCCTTCTGGCGCCCGGGCATGTCCGCCCTCGAGCGCTGGGTGGTCGTCCTCGCCTTCGTCTGGATCCTCACCGCGGTGAACCTGGCCGGCGTGCGCATCACCGGCTGGACCGCGGTCGCGCTGGGTGCGGTCTCGCTCGTGCCGGTCGTGGTCCTCACCGCGGTGGCGGCCACCCGGCTCGAGGTCGTGCCGTGGCGGCCGTTCGCGGCCGAGGAAGGCGGTCTCCTCTCGAGCCTCGGCCTGGGTCTCGCGGTCATGATGTGGAACTACTCCGGCTGGGACACGCCGACGACCACGCTCGGCGAGACGCACGAGCCCGGCCCGAGCTTTCGCCGGGCAGTGTGGGTCGCCCTGCCCCTGATCACCCTCGCCTACGTCCTGCCGGTCGCGGCCGGCCTCTCCGCGGCCGGCGACTGGGCGGCGTGGGACACCGGGCACTGGCCGGCGGTCGCGCTGCGCGTCGGCGGGGCGTGGCTCGCGCACCTGGTGACGCTCGGCGCGGTCGTCGCGGCGGCCGGGCTCTTCCTCTCGCTCCTGCTCACGAACTCGCGCCTGCCCTACGCGCTCGCGCGCGACGGGCAGCTGCCGGCCGCCCTCGGCCGGCTCCACCCACGCTTCGGGACGCCGTGGGCCGCGGTGGTCCTCTCGAGCGTGGGCTACAGCGTCTGCGCCTTCTGGAGCTTCAAGGAGCTGATCGTGCTGAACATCTGGCTGTACTCGATCGCCCTGCTGCTCGAGATGGCCGCGTTCGTGGCGCTGCGCCTGCGCGAGCCCGCGCTGCCGCGGCCGTGGCGCGTGGGCGGGAGCGCGACCGGGATGTGGCTCGTGGCCGGGCTGCCCGCGCTCTGCTGCCTGCTCGCGATGGCCACCGCGGGGTGGGCCAACACGACGGTCGGCGTCCTCGCGGCGCTGACCGGCCCACTGGCCTACTGGCTCTGGCGCGCCCCGCCCCGCCGCGAGCCGGCCTAGGCGGCCCCGCGCCCGGCGAGGAACTCGGCCATCGCGCTCCGTCCGAAATAGCGCGCCACCGCGAGGGGGGTGGCGTCGTAGCGCCGATCCCGGTCGTTCAGGTCCGCGCCATGACGGAGGAGCGTCTCCGCGGTGGGCACGTGCCCGCCGTGGGCCGCGTCGTGCAGCGGCAGCGAGCCGTCGGTGGAGCGGGCGTTCATGTCGGCTCCGGCCGCGAGGAGCGCCTCCACCGCGGCCGCCTGGCCGTAGAGCGCGGCCACGTGGAGGGGAGTCGCGGAGCCGCCGCCGCGCAGCACGTCCTTCTCGTCGCCCAGGGCCCGGGCGCGCGCGGGGTCTTCCGCGAGCAGCGCGCGCAGCCGCTCGACGTCGCCGAGGGCGCACAGGAGGAGCACGTCCGCGCTCGCGCCCCGCTCCCGGAGGAGCCGGATGACGTCCGCGCTGCCGCGGTGGCACGCCCAGCGCAGGGGAGTGCCCCGGTGGAACGCGTCGCGGGCCTCGAGGTCCGCCCCGCGGTCGAGGAGCAGCCGCGCCACCGCCGCGGTGGACGCAAAGTGGAGCGGCGTCGCGCCGTCGGGCCCGATCGCGCGCACCCGCGTCCGATCCTCGTCGAGGAGGGCGCGGACCCGCGCCTCGTCGCCCAGACCCGCGGCGGCGAAGACGTCGACCACCGCGCCGCGCGCGATCAGGTGCGCCGCCATCTCCGGATCGCCGAGCGCGACGTGGAGCGGGGCCCACCCGTGCTCCGGCCCGTCGGGCGGCGTGCTGCGCGCGTTGACGTCGGCCCCGTGCTCCAGGAGCAGGTCGGCGATCTCGCGGTTCCCGCGGTCCGCCGCGACGACGAGCCCCGGCACGCCGCCCTCCCAGAAGGAGCGGGAGCCCTGGGTGCTCGCGAGCCCGGGCTGATCCAGTAGCACTCTCGCGGCCCGCTCGCGGTCGCCCGACTCCGCGGCCGCGATCAGCTCCTGCACCGCGGTCACGAACCGATCGTCCCGCGAGGGGCGCTGCGGCTTCATCTCGTCTCCGGCCATCTCGACCATCCTTTCCGTGAGCGTCTTCCGCAGGCGCGCGCGCGCCGAGCGGAGGCGGTTCTTGACCGTGTCCACCGAGATCTCGAGGAAGGCGGCGACCTCGGTCTGCGATTGCTCTCCGAGATAGAAGAGCGTGGCCACGACCCGCTCGCCCTCGGGTAGCGCGCGCATGGCCAGGCGCACCCGGTGGGCGTCCTCGCGCGCGTCCAGGACCGCGCCCGCCGTCGGCTCCTGGGCCGCCAGCCTCGCGGCGGCGTCGAGCGGCTCCGGCGGGGCCGGGCGGCGCCTCAGATCGAGGCAGCGGCGCGTCACGATCTGCCGGAGCCAGCCCGGGAAGCCCGCCGGGTGCTGCAGGGTGCGTAGCCCTCGCCACGCGAGCAGGAAGGCATCCTGGGTGGCGTCCTGGGCCAGGTGGAAGTCGCCGAGAATCGCGTAGGCGCACCCGAACCCGAAGTCCTGGAAGCGGTGCACCAGCTCGCCGAACGCGGCCTGCCGCTCGGCCAGCGGCACGTCCGGCGCGGCGGCCCGGGTCACCGTCTCGAGCAGATCGCTCATCATGTCCTCGTGATAAGGACGGTGGCGGGAGCGGCGGGGTGTAGCGCGGCCTCGCTACAGGACGGAGCGCCAGGCGTCGAGGGTGGCGGCGGCGGCCGCCGGGGGCGTGGGCCGGACGGCCACGCCCCGGCGCCGGAGCGCCCGCCAGACGCCCGCCCGGAACCGGGAGTCGCCCAGCAGCCCGCCCGCCCAGCTCACCGGGATCGGGCGCCCCCGGCCGATCCGCGGCGCCGCGCGCGCGACGAGATCGGCCAGGGCTTGCTGCGCATCGGCGACCACCCGGCGGGCCGCGTGGTCACCCAGGCGCGCCCGCCGCAGGACCGACGGCGCGAGGGCGGCGACGCGCGCGACCGCGTCCGGCGCGGTGACGATCCGGCGGACCCGGGCGGGCGCCATCGAGTCGGCGCGGAGCCAGGCGCGGCCGATCGCGAACGCCGAGCCGTCGTCGCCGAGCAGGGGACCGAGGCCCCCGGCGCGGGTGAAGCGCCCGCCGCGATCGCGGCCGAGCGCGATGGAGCCGGTGCCCGCGAGCAGCAGCACGCCCGCGGTGTCTCCGAGCGCGCCGAGGTAGGCGGCCTCGACGTCGGAGATCACCACGACGCGGGGAGCGAATCGACGCAGTCGCCACGCGAGCGCGCGGCGCTCGGCGGACGTCCAGATCCCGCGCGAGGCCACGCCGAGCGCGGCGACGTCACGACGCGAGAGCCGCCAGCGACGCCACAGCCGGTTCAGCACCGCGGGTAGCCCGGCCACTCCCGGCGTCGGAGCTCGGAAGGCTCGGCGCCCAGGTCCCGACGCGACCACCCGGACCCACGTCCCGCCGAGATCCACCACGACGACGGCCCCACCGTTTGCAAGACTGCGATTCATGAGAGCTATTGTCCCCCGGCGGGCATCGGAAACGAAAGCACGGTATCGTGGGAATACACCCTCGCTGATCCCGTCCTATCGGACAGCAGCGTGATTCGTCGAGACCCCGATCGAGGAGGCGTTATGCGACGTGCCCTGATGAACATGACGGCGGCCCTGCTCCTGTGCCTGACCGCGGCGACCGCCGCGCCGGCCATGACGCCGACCGAGACCGTGAAATCCCGAGTCGACGAGGCCCTCCAGGGCCTCGGCCAGACCACGAGCGCCACCCCCGAGTCCGCCGAGCGCCGGCGCGTGGAGATCCGCCGCGCGGCCGACTCGCTCTTCGACTTCACCGAGATGTCCCGTCGCGCGCTCGGCCGCCACTGGGCGGACCGCACCGCGGCGGAGCGCGACGAGTTCGTGCGGCTCTTCACCGACCTGATCGCGCGCTCGTACATCGGCAAGATCGACCGCTACGCGGGCGAGGCCATCGCCTATACCGGGGAGCGCGTCGAGGGAGACGAGGCGAGCGTGCGGTCGCAGGTGGTCACCGCGAAGGGCTCGCAGATCCCGGTGGAGTACCGTCTGCATCGGATCAACGAGAACTGGACCGCCTACGACGTCCTCATCGAGAACGTGAGCCTGGTCGGCACCTATCGCAGCCAGTTCGACCGGATCATCAAGTCTGAATCGTTCGGGAATCTGCTGCGGCGCCTGCGCGAGAAGGGGCAGCTCGCCGACGCGCGGTAGTCTTACTTGGTGGTCAGGTACTGGGCTTCGTCGAAGGATTCGGCCGCGAGGTCGGTGAGCCCGGTGCGGGTGTAGAGGTCGCCCAGCAGCAGGTGCAGGGTCGGCTCGTCCCGGTCCGTCGCGAGCGCGGCGACCACCACGCGCCGCGCGTCGTGCATGAACCCCTCGCGGGCGAGGAGCCCGGCCCGCAGCACCGCGCGCGAGGTCGGCGATACCGAGGGGCCGAGCGCCTGCTCGAGGCCGGCCAGGTCTCCCGCGACCTCGCGGGCCCGCTCCGCGTCCACCAGCTCGAACCACGCTTCCTGCGGCGGATGGCCGACCGCGGTGACCTGCAGCGTGTAGCGCGCGCCGGGGGCGAGCGCGGGGGCGTCGGCCGGATACTCCCAGCGGGCGCCGGTGACCTCGCGCCGCTCGATCACGGGGCCCGCCGGACCGGTCAGGCGCACCGAGTAGCGGGTGAAGCGGCTGCCGAGCCATTCGAACGCGAGGGCCTCCGGCAGCACGCGTCCGTTGCGCGGGCTCACGATGATCGGCGGCCGCGCCGCGCTCCGGGTGGCCAGCACCGCCTGCGACGACTCCTTGGTGGTCCCGGCCAGGAAGCCGAGGCTCGCCTCCACGAGCGCCTTGGCCTTCTGGCCCTGGCCCCCGGCGGCGGCGCCCGGCACCGTGAAGGTCCCGCTCGCCCCCTCGATCCGCACCGTGCCGCGCCCGCCGGAGAGCAGCACGACCGCGCTCGCGTTGCCGCTGGTGCGCAGCGCGTCGCCGACCCGCAGGGCGAGCAGCGGGCGCGCCGCCTTCCAGTCGCCGCCCGCCGCCGGCTTGACCTCCACGCGGCCGCGCCCCGGCTTCAGCTCGGTGATCACCGCGGCGGTCTCGGTCGTCTGGGCGTGGGCGGGGAGAGCCGGCACCAGGGGGGCGGCCAGGAACAGGAGCAGCAGCACTCTGATCGCCAGGCTCATCACGTCACGCCTCCTCAAGGCTCAGCAGCTCGTGGATCTCGACCGGCTCGCTCCGCCCCTTCACCGCCACGCTGCCCCGGTCCCGGACCACCGTCCGGTCGCGCAGCACGGCGAGCACGGCGCCGCTGATCAGAATGCCGGTGCCGAGGTCGCGATTCAACCCCTCCATGCGGGAGGCCACGTTGACGGTGTCGCCCAGCACCGCGTACTTCTTCTTGCGCGGGGCGCCGAGGGTGCCCGCGAAGGCGGGCCCGGTGTGCACCGCGATCCCCATCGCGAGGGGCCCGCGGCCCTCCGCCTCCCACCGGTGGTTGAGCCCTGCGAGCGCGGCGTGCATCCCGATCGCGCTGCGGGCGGCGTGCCAGCAGTGCTCGGGGTCGTCGAGGGGCGCCCCGTAGACCGCCATGATCGCGTCGCCGATGAAGTCCTGCACGAGGCCGCGGTGGGCCAGGATCACGTCCACCATCGCGGTGAAGTACTCGTTCATCATCTCGGAGACCGTCTCGGGGGGCAGGCGCTCCGAGATGGTGGTGAACCCGCGCAGGTCCGACAGCAGCACGGTGACCCGGCGCACCTCGCCGCCCAGCGAGGCCCCGGTGCGCATCACCCGGTCCATCACCTGCGGGCTCACGTACTGCCCAAACGCAGAGCGCAGGCGTCGGCGGCGCACCCAGTGCGCGCCCTGCAGGTAGGCGAGGGTGCCGAGCAGCGGGGCCAGGAAATCGAGCCAGTAGCCACCGCGGGTGTAGGCCTCGTAGCTCGCCGCGACGAGGCCGCCCACCAGGGCCAGGCCGACCAGGGCGAGCCACGCCGGCCGCAGCCAGAGCGAGAGCACCGAGATCGACACGCACACCGCGGTGAGCAGCGCCACGTTGAGGTACCAGGGCGGGGGCAGCAGCGTCCGGCGCGAGAGCAGGGTGTTCACCAGGTGGGCCTGGATCTCCACGCCCGACATGAGCCCGGTCGGGGTCGGGTAGAAGTCGCGGCTCTCCACGAAGGTGGCGCCCACCATCACGAGGCGGTCGCGGAATGGGTTGTCCGGGTCGGGCTCGGTTCCGCTGCGCGCGAGCGCGACGAGCGGCTCGCTCGGGAACGAGGTGAAGGCCCCCGGCGGTCCGGTGTAGTCGATACGCCACGGCGGGCCCGCGAGCTGGGCGAGGGAGGCCTCCGCCGGGGTGATCTTCCCGCGGTCGTCGCGCACCGGGAGCGAGATGCTCGAGGCCGCGAGCCGCGCGGCGAGGTCGCGCGGGGCCAGGCCGCTCGAGCCGGCGAGCGTGGCGAGGGACAGCGCGGGCAGCCGCGCCCCGCCCGCGCCCGGGAGGACCGGGGTGAAGCGGCGCACCACCCCGTCGGCCCCGAGCGGGGCGTTGGCGAAGCCGCTCAGCGCGGCCAGCTCGGGGGAGAACGGGGGCAGCAGCGCGTACGCGCCGCCGGCCGCGGGCGTCGCGAGCGAGGCGAAGACCAGCGAGCCCGGTCGCCGGGCGTTCCAGCGCCGCGCGACGGCGAGCAGCGCCTGGTCCTCGGGGGGCGCGGACGGGGTGGTGATCACCAGGTCGAAGGCCACCACCCGCGCGCCGCTGCGCAGGAGGAAGTCGGCGAGGTCGGCCACGTAGCGGCGCGAGAGGGGCTGGCGCTGGCCGAGGGCCAGGAAGGCGTCGTCGTCGATCAGCACCAGCACGATCTCGGGGGCGGGCACGCGGTCGCGCAGGACGAGGAACGCGTCGACCGCGCGGGTCTCCCAGCCCGCAGCCCGCGAGCACGCCGGTGCGCGAGAGCGCGGTCACCGCCACCGAGACGAGCAGGCCGACGAGCATCGCGCGCAGCACCCGCGCGCGGGGTCCGGATCCCCGTCCCGCCAGGGTCAGCGGCCGACTCCCCGGCGCCGATCCGAAAGCCTCGTCATCACGTGGTCTCGGTTGCCGATCATAGACCGGCGCCGCGACCGGCGGCAAGCGTGGCCGCCGCAGATTGGCGGCTCCCGGTGCCGCGTCCGCGATAATGGGCCATGCCCGGGCCGATGAGCGACGCGCACCTGCTGATCGACGGCGGCATCGTCTGCGCCTACTTCGCGATGATCACCGCCATCGGACTCTACCTCGGGCGCCGCGACCGGAGCCTGAGCGACTTCGCGCTCGCGGGCCGCCGCGTCCCGTGGTGGGCGGTGATGGCCTCGATCATCGCGGCGGAGACCAGCGCGGCCACCTTCCTCGGCGTGCCGGGCGAGGGCTACACGACCCGGAGCTTCGCCTACGTGCAGATCATCGTCGGGCTCATCCTCGGCCGGGTGGTGGTCGGCCACGTCTTCCTCAAGCCCTACTACACGTTCAAGGTCTACACCGTCTACGACTACCTCGGGGTGCGCTTCGGCCCGTGGACCAAGGCCTACGTCTCGGCCCTCTTCCTCTTCATGCGCACGCTCGCCTCCGGCACGCGGCTCTTCATCCCCTCGCTGCTCATGGTGCTGGCCTACCGCCTCTTCGTCTCGGGCGCGCCGCCGCGGTTCGGCGACGAGGGCGTCACCACCGTCGGCCCCTACCTGGTGGCGATCATCGCGCTCACCGTGGTCACCTGCCTCTACACCGCGGTGGGCGGGATCAAGGCGGTGATCTGGACCGACGTGATCCAGGCGGGCCTGATGTTCGGCGGCGCGCTGGTCGCCATCGGCACCCTGCTCGCCCACGTGGGCGGGCTCTCCGAGGTGCTGCGGGCCGTTCCCCAGCTCGCCACCCACGAGGGCTACTTCCTCCACGGCTTCGAGGCGGATCGCGTCGCGCAGTGGCGGGAGGCGCACGGCCTCGCCGCGATGGGCCCGTGGGACTACGTCAAGCTGGTCCTGGCCAGCGACTACACGCTCTTCTCCGCCATCGTGGGGGCGACGCTCGGCAACATGGCCGCGTTCGGGACCGACCAGGACATGGTCCAGCGCATGCTGACCGCGGAGACCCACCAGAAGGCGCGCCGCAGCCTGATCACCGCCGCCTTCATGGACCTGCCGGTGGCGGGGGCCTTCGTGTTCATCGGCATCCTGCTCTACGTCTACTACCAGCAAGACCCGACCTTCCGGCCCCGCGCCACCGCCGACGTCTTCGTCTCCTACATCCTGAACGTGATGCCGGTCGGGGTGCGCGGCTTCGTGGTGGCCGGCGTCTTCGCCACCGCGATGGGCTCGTTCTCGGCCGCCCTGAACGCGCTCGCCACCAGCGCCACCAACGACTGGTACATCCGCTGGATGCCCCGCCGGAGCGAGACCCACTACGTGCGGGCGGCCCGCTGGTTCACCGTGCTCTTCGCGGGCCTGATGGTCGTGATCGCGGGCCTGTTCGCCTACGCCAAGGTGACGAGCCCCGACGTGCGCATCATCCCGGTGGTGCTCGGTATCGCGGGCTTCATCCTGGGGCCCATGCTCGGGGTCTTCCTGGTCGGGATGTTCACCACCGGTCGCGGCTCCGACCGCGGCAACATGCTCGCCATCACCGCCGGCCTGCTCGCCACCGTGGTGGTGGGCAAGCTCCACCTCACGATCCTGAACGGGCTCGCCCCGTGGCTCGGCCTCGCCGGGACCTTCCAGCAGCCCGCCTGGATCCCCGAGGTCGCCTTCACCTGGTGGGCGATGATCGGCGCGCTGGTGGTGGTCGCGGTCGGCGTCCTGTTCCGCACGCCCGAGGCGGTGCGGACCGCGCTGGCGCGCCACGCGCGCCAGGCCCAGATCGCCGAGGAGGTCCCGCTCGCCCTGCGGGACCGAGGGCGCAGCCAGGCCTGATCGCGGCACGGCGGCCCGCCCGCCCGGGGGGTTCCATTGAACCGCGGTTCAGTGCTATCCTTCCGCAACCGATCCACCCCCGGGCCACGCCCGAGCGGCTACGAAGGAGAGGGCCAATGTCGAGCCAGTTCCTCTACCGGTTGCCCGTCGAGCAGACCGAGTGGAAGGTCGATGGTCAGACCACCACCGCGTTCACCTGGGAGTATGAGGACGGCAGCGACGACCTCCTGCGCCTGTACGCCAAGGGGAAGAAGCAGCAGTGGGACGCGGCCGAGCGGCTCGACTGGTCGCAGGAGGTCGATCCCGACAACCCGATGGGCATGTCGGACCGGACCATCGCGATCCGGCCCACTCGCTCTCGCAGTTCATGCACGGCGAGCAGGGCGCGCTGATCGCCACCGCCAGGATCGTGCAGACGGTGCCGTCGTACGAGGCCAAGTTCTACGCGGCCACCCAGGTGATGGACGAGGCGCGGCACGTGGAGGCCTACTCCCGGCTGCTGCACGAGAAGTTCAAGATGGCCTACCCGATCACGAGCACCCTGGCCAAGCTGCTCGAGGCCACCATCACCGACCGGCGCTGGGACATGACCTACCTCGGCATGCAGATCCTGATCGAGGGGCTGGCGCTGGCCGCCTTCCAGCGCATCCGGGACAACTCGACGAACAACCTCTGCGCGGCGGTCAACGCCTACGTGATGCAGGACGAGGCGCGGCACGTCGCCTTCGGCCGCCTCGCGCTGCGCGAGTACTACCCGCAGCTCACCGAGGCGGAGCGCGACGAGCGCGAGGAGTTCGTGGTCGAGGCCTGCTACCACATGCGCGATCGCTTCAACCAGAAGGAGGTCTGGGAGAACCTGGACCTCCCGGTCCAGGAGTGCATCGCGGCGGTGGACCAGTCGGACACCATGAAGCAGTTCAGGAGACGCCTCTTCACCCGAATAGTCCCCACCGTGAAGGACATCGGGCTCTGGGGCCCCCGCGTGCGCCGCGCTTACGAGGACATGGGCGTCATGGAGTTCGCGGAGGTCGACGCGGCCGCCATCCTGAACGACGACAACCGGGTGGCCGAGGAGTTCGACGCCAAGCAGTTCGTCCAGCAGCAGCTCGGCCAGGGGTAGCCACCCCTCACCCTAACCCTCTCCCCTCAGGGGAGAGGGCAGGGTGAGGGGTCGGGAGTCAGGCCAGGTCGAAGAGGAGGAAGTGGGCGGGCTCGACCGCCACCATCTCGAGCGCGCTCTCCTGGCTCACCGCCGCGCCGTCACCTGCGGCCAGCGCGGTGCCGTTCAGCTCGATCCGCCCGCTCACCATCTGTAGCCACGCGTGCCGCCCGCTCGCGAGCGCGTGCTTCACGCGCTCGCCCGGCGCGAGGCGCGAGGCGTAGAGATCGGCGTCCTGGTGGATGGTCACGCTGCCGTCGCGCCCGTCGCGGGAGGCCACCAGCCGCAGGGCGCCCCGCTCCTCCGCCTCCGGGATCGCCTGCTGCTCGTAGCCGGGGGCGAGTCCGCGGCGATCGGGCAGGAGCCAGATCTGGAGGAAGTGCACCGGCTGGTCGCGCTTGCCGTTGAACTCGCTGTGGGTGACGCCGGTGCCCGCGCTCATGCGCTGGACGTCGCCCGGCACGATCACCGACCGGGTGCCCATGCTGTCGGCGTGCTCGAGGGCGCCCTCCAGCACGTAGGTGACGATCTCCATGTCCCGGTGCGAGTGGGTGCCGAAGCCCTTGCCCGGCGCGACCCGGTCCTCGTTGATGACCCGGAGCGAGCGGAAGCCCATGTGGGCAGGGTCGTGGTAGTCGGCGAACGAGAAGGTGTGCGAGGTGTCGAGCCAGCCGTGGTCGAAGTGGGCGCGCTCCGCGGCGGGACGCTTGACGATCATCGCACGCTCCTGTTCGAGTGAGGGTTGCCTTACAGTCTTATGATACGCCCCGGTCCAAATCGGTTCCCGCGCGGGTATCATCTGGACCATGACGGCTCCCGCGGCGTCGCCCGGCGGTGATCATGGCGTCCGGCTCTTCGCCATCGCGGTCTCCCTGGTGGTGTCGCTCGGGCTCCTCGCCGCGAAGTTCTACGCTTACCGGCTGACCGGCTCCACCGCGATCCTCTCCGACGCGCTCGAGTCCATCGTCAACGTGGTGGCCGCGGTCTTCGCCATCGGGGCGCTCATCTTCGCGGGCCGCCCGGCCGACCGGAACCACCCGTACGGGCACGGCAAGATGGAGTTCCTGAGCGCGGCCTTCGAGGGCGGCCTCATCGCGTTCGCCGCGGTGCTGATCGTCTACGAGGTCATCCAGAGCCTGCTCGAGGGCGTCTCGCTGCGATCCCTCGACGTGGGAGTCGCGGTGGTGCTGGGCGCCGGGGTGGTGAACCTGCTCCTCGGGCTCTACCTGGTGCGCACCGGCCTCCGGTACGAGTCGCTCGCCCTCGTGGCCGACGGGCGGCACGTCCTCAGCGACTTCTACACCAGCGCGGGGATCGTGGTCGGCCTGCTGCTGGTCTACGCCACCGGCATCGCCTGGCTCGACCCGGTGGTGGCGGCGGTGGTGGCGCTGAACCTCATGTGGACCGGGGTGCGCCTGGTGCGCCAGGCCGCGGCCGGGCTCCTGGACGAGGAGGACACCGGTCTCCTGGACCGCCTGCTCGCGGTCCTGCAGCCGCACCTGGGCCAGGGGGTGATCCGTGTCCACCACCTGCGCGCGATCCGGTCCGGCCGCTTCCATCACGTGGACGCCCACCTGGTGGTGCCCGAGTTCTGGTCGGTGGAGCGCTCGCACGAGCTGGCCGAGGACCTGGGCGAGCGCGTGATGAAGGAGCTCGGCGCGGAGGGCGAGATGACGCTCCACACCGATCCCTGCCATCGCGTCTACTGCCGGATGTGCGATCTCGCCGACTGCGCGATCCGCCGCGAACCGTTCGCGGGCCGGCCCCCGCTGACCCTGGACGAGGCGGTTCAACCCGACATGCCCCGCGGGAGAGCATGAGCGACGATCTGCTGGAGCGCGTGCGCGCCCGCGCGCGCGACAATGCCTTCTGGCGGTACCTGGGCGTCGAGGTCGCGGAGGCGAGCGAGGGACGGGTGCGGCTCCTGGTGCGGGCGCGCGACGAGATCCGCAACGCGCCCGGCGCCCCGGTGCACGGCGGGGTGTTCTCGGCCCTGGTGGACATGGCGGTGGGCGGCGCGCTCTCCACCATGCACGAGGCCGCCGCGGGCGGGGTGGGGCAGACCACGCTCGACCTCAACGTGAGCTTCATCGGCGCGGGAACCGGGGACGTGATCGCGGACGGGCGCATTCTCCGGCGCGGCCGCACCATCGCGTTCGGCGAGGCGACCATCACCGATGCGACCGGCAAGCTGCTCGCGGTGGGGCGGGCCACCTACATGATCCTGCCCGCCAAGTAGGCCGGGCCCCTCACCCCGGCCCTCTCCCCAGAGGGGAGAGGGGGATCAGGTCAGCAAGCGCGCCATCACCGCGTCGAGCTGACTCCGCCGCCAGCCGTAGGCGGTGAGCGCGGCCACGCCCGGGGCCAGGTACTCCGCGTCCCACGGATCGCGCATCAGCACCACCGCCAGCCGCTTCGCGCCGGCCTGGCAGGCGCCGAGCAGCGCCCGGTTCGACTTGTAGAGGTGCGCATCGTAGAGGAAGAGCACGGTCGCGTCGGCGGCGGCCGCGGCGGCGCGCGCCTGCTCGATCTCCTCCGCGGTCGGCTCCACGCCCACCACCGTCACCTCCGGCCGCACCCCGTGCGGCGCCATGGCCTCGCGCAGGTAGCGCGGCTCGTCCTGCATGGCGGGCTCGATGGTGATGCGCGCGGCCAGCGCGGAGAGCCGCGGGAAGATCGCGGCCACCCGCCCGTTGAGGGCGGGCTTCCACGTGGCGTCGGGCGCCGCCACTATCGTGACCGCGCGTGCGGCCATCGCCCGGGCCAGCGGCTCGCCGTCCTGCTCCGCGCGCGGGTCGCCGCCGGTGAAGCGCTCGGGCCGCCTGGCGTCGAGCGCGTCGAGACGCGCCATGCTCCGCTCGAGCGCGCGCAGGGGCAGGGTCTTGTCGCGGTAGGCTGCGAGCACCGCCTCGTAGGCCGCGCGCTCGGCCGGCGCGGTGTGACAGACCAGCAGCAGGTCGTGTCCCGCCGCCGCGGTGCGCACCGCCGCCTCGCCCATGGGACACAGCGCGGCGATGGCGCCCATCTCGAGATCGTCGGAGATGATGACGCCGCGGTAGCCCACCTGGCCCCGCAGGTAGTCCTCCACGATCAGCTTCGAGAACGTGGCCGGCATGCGCTCGGCCGGGTCGAGATTCGGGTAGAGCGGGTGCGAGGTCATGACGCAGTCCACCCCCGCCTCCATCGCGGCCATGAACGGCACCAGGTGGACCGCGTGCATGTCGCCCCAGTCGGAGTCGATCACCGGCAGGCCGAGGTGCGCGTCGACCGGCGCGTGGCCCTTGCCGGGGAAGTGCTTGGCGCAGGCCGAGAGCCCGGTCGACTGCATGCCGCGGATGCGCGCGGCGCCGAGACGGGCGACCAGCTCCGGGTCCTTGCCGTAGGAGCGGATGCCGATGTTCGGACTGTAGCGCTCGGTGAGCACGTCGAGACACGGGCCGAAGTTGATGTCCACCCCGAGGCGGCGCAGCTCGCGCCCCTCGATCTGCCCCTGGCGGGCCACCATCGCCTCCTCGCCGGCGGTGCCGGCGGTGAGGTTGTCCGGGAAGATCGTGACGCCCTGGTTCAGCATGATGATGCGGCCGCCCTCGTGATCGGTGGTGATCATCAGGCGCCGGCCGACGCCTTCCTCGAGCCGGCGGATGAAGCGCACGAAGCGCTCCGGGGTCTCGAAGTTGCGCCGGTAGAGCATGAGGCCGCCCGCGTGGATCTCCCGCAGCAGCCGCACGTCGTCGTCGGTGGCGTCGGGCCCGGGAAGCCCCACGATGAGCTGCCGTCCCACCATCGCTTCGAGGCTCATGCAATCCTCCTGCGCCGGATGCGCGCGGTGACGATGCCCACCCCGACCAGGCCCAGCCCGCAGCCGGCCAGCATCACGTGCTCGCCGCCCGCGTCCACCCGCGGCCCCATCGCGGCGGTGCCCGCGGCCACGCCCGAGAACAGGCTGAACGGGAAGAGCGAGAAGGCCTTGCCCCGCGCGGCCTGGCTGATCTCGGTGGCGTGCACCTGCAGCGTGGTGTGGAGACCCACGAAGCCGAGGCCGAGCAGCAGCATGGCCGTCGCGAAGACGACCCACGAGTCGAGCGGCCCGATCCGCGGCGCGATCGCCAGGAGGGCCAGGCCCATCACGAGCCCGCCCACCCAGGCGAGCCCGTCCTCGGAGAGGCGCCGCCGCAGGGAGCCCATCAGGGCGCCGCCTACCATGGTGCCGACCCCGAAGAGCGCGATCAGCAGGCCGACCGCCAACTGGTTCAGCCCGTAGCGCGCGGCCGCGTAGGCGCCGAGGTAGGTCACCGGGCCCCAGAGCAGGAAGCCTTCCGCGAAGATCGCCAGGTAGACCGTCGCCGGGATCGCGCGGCGGCCGGTCGGGGGGCAGCCGCCAGAGGAGTGCTACGGGCAGGAGCCCCACCACCGCGTAGGCGAGCAGCATCGCGCGCCAGGAAAGAAGGTGGGCCACCAGCCCGCCGATGGCGGCGGAGAACGCGAGCCCGGCCGAGGTGACGATCGAGAACCGCCCCACCACCACTTGCCGCCGCGCGTACTCCACGGTGTCGCCGATGTAGACGAGAGTGAGCGGGATGACCGAGCCCGCGAAGACCCCTGCCAGCAGGCGCACCGCCACGAACTGCCACGTGGTGGCGCAGAGGGCGGAGAGCATGGTGCACACGCTCCATCCGAGCGCGGCCAGCCGCACCACCGGCACGCGGCCGTAGCGGTCGGAGAGCGGGCCGTAGACGAGCTGCCCCGAGCCGTAGGCGACGGCGTAGGTGGTCATGGCGAGGCCGACGGCGCCCGCGGTGGCGTGCAGCGACGTCGCGATGGACGGCAGCACCGGGGCGATGATGCGCAGATCCACCGAGACCACGAAGGCCAGCACGAACAGCAGCGCGAGGGCATTCATCCGCTCATCGATACAGAAGGTAGGGCCGCCGGGCCCGGGCGAACGCGGCCAGGCCGGGACGCCACGAGGCCTCGAGGCGCGGGAGCGGCGTGCCCCGCTCGATCGCGAGGCGGATCGCGTCGGTGCCGCAGAGCAGGTCGATCGGGAGCTTCTTCCACTGGAACTCGTAGGGCGGCCGCTTCCAGCGGAAGCCCCGCGGGGCCTGGCGGCGCGCCTCGATGATCAGGGCCAGGTACGCCGCGAAGGATCGGAACCGATCCCAGTCGGTCACGTGCACCTGCACGCCGCCGCAGGTGCGGCGGGCCCACTTGTGGAACGCGGGCTCGAACGAGGCGGCGCGGAAGCGCACGCCGGGGAGCCCGCGGCGCTCGAGGGCGGCGGCCAGGCGCGGCCCGTCGAGGTAGGGCGCGCCGACCCACTCGAAGGGCCTCGTGGTCCCGCGGCCCTCGGAGAGGTTGGTGCCCTCGAGGAGGCAGCCGCCCGGGTACACACGCGCGGTGTCGGGGGTGGGCATGTTGGGCGACGGCGGCACCCACGGCAGCTCGGTGTCCTCCCACAGCATGGCCCGGCGCCAGCCCCCCATCGGAATCACGGTCAGATCGCAGCCGATCCCCTGGGTCTCGTTGTGGTAGGCGGCCAGCTCGGCGATGGTCATGCCGTGCCGGATCGGCAGCGGGTGGAGGCCCACGAAGGACGGGAAGCGCCCGTCGGGCCAGTTGCCCTCGAGCCGCTCGCC
>WNFF01000766.1_pt1 | contig 31298 bp, 28 predicted proteins | sample 5400441 | NCBI WGS metagenome assembly WNFF01 (sample SAMN13153345, study PRJNA577476) | soil metagenome | isolation source: 120 cm saprolite under Douglas fir tree site 2 hole 3 replicate 1 | place: USA:California | collected 2015-04-18
CTTCATGTTCGGCGGCAGCTGAAATAGTACGGGGCCGAGTTTTCCGGCGCGCGCTAGAGGCTCGAGGGTGCTGAGAAAACGCGGCAGGAAGTCTTCGGTATTCTTCAGCCGCTTGATGTGGGTGATGACCTGATGCGCCTTAATTCCCAGGCGAAAGTTTTCCGGGGTTTGCGCAATCCACTTTTGCGCGGTTGTTTCTTTCAGCAATTGCCGGAAGGTCAGGTTTACTTCGACCGTGTTCAACTGGCCGGAGTAGTAGGTCAGGAATTTTGTCTGCGCGAGTTTTTCAGGATAGAAAGCGGGCTTCCAGCTCGGGTAGGCCCATCCGGAAGTGCCGACGTAGAGTTGCACCATAAAAACCTTCCCCACAGAGCACACACAGGAACACGGGGGATTTTATCAGGCCTTCTTGCCCGGTTTAGTGCGTCGCTTTGAACTCGCGCGCGCAGCAATATCAATTCCTTTCGCGCCCACCGGTGCCTCGCCCTCACTAATTCCCGCCAGCTTTGGAAGCTTCTGTTTCAACTTCAGCAACGGGGCAAACAGGTCGCCTAGTTTCTCAACCCGATGCAGAACCTGCGGCGCTTCGAAGACGAGGAGGCCGGCGTCTTTCTTTTTCAGCGCGCGTTCGACTTCTTCCCACGTGACAGGAGTCGAAACCGTAGGCCGTTCGCGGGCGCGCAGCGAATAGACACTGATGGTGGTCTTGTGTTCGTCGTTCTGGCTCCAATCCACCAGCACCTTGCCGGTGCGGATGACTTTTTTCATATCGGAAACCACCAGATCGCGATGTTCGTCCTCAAGCAAGCGCGCCAAAGCGCGCGCGAAAGACTTGGTCTCGTCGTAGCTGGTTTTGGTGTTCAGCGGAACATAAATTTGCAGGCCCTTGGAGCCGGAGGTCTTGGCGAAGCTTTCCAGCTTGAAATGCTCGAAGATGGCGCGCAGCCACATTCCCACTTGGCAACATTGAACGATGTTCGCCGGCGGCCCAGGATCAAGATCAAACACCATCGTCCGCGGACAGGCAATGTCCTCCACGAGCGAGAGCGACGGATGCAACTCGATGGCCGCCAGGTTCGCCAACCAAACCATCGTCGCCAGATCGTTGGCGAGGATGTAGCTGATCTCGCGCTGATTGCCTTCGCTCCAGATGGGCGCAGTCTTCACCCACTCTGGCCGGTGTTTGGTGGCGTTCTTCTCGAAGAAGAATGCCTGATCAACGCCGCTGGGATAGCGTTTCAAAGTCAGAGGCTTCCCTGCGAGATGCGGCACCAGCACCGGCGCAATGCGCGCGTAGTAGTCAATCACCTGGCCTTTGGTGAATCCGGTCGCGGGATAGAGGACCTTTTCCAGGTTCGTCAGTTTCAGACGCCTGCCGCCGACTTCGACGATTTGATCAGGATGAGGCAAGTGAGTAATTGGGGGATTTAGTAATTGCGTAATTTTGTAATTTGGTAATTGAGTAATTAAGAGTCCGCCAGCGCCCTTGTCAGCGACTGTATTTCAGATTACACAATTACCAAAATACGCAATTACTCATTCCCTACGCGTTCGCTTTCAGCATCTGCTCGGCGTGTTTCAGCGACGTTTCGCTTACCTTCGCGCCGCTTAACATCCGCGCGATTTCTTCGGTGCGCTCGTCCCCAGTAATCTCGCGGACAGTGGTTCGCGTGCGATCGCCGGCTTTTCTCTTTTCGATCAGGTAATGATGGTCAGCGAAAGTCGCGATTTGCGGCAGATGGGTCACGCAAAGAACCTGGCTCGAGCGGGAGAGAGATTTCAGTTTTTTCCCAACTGCCTCGGCAGCGCGGCCGCCGATTCCAGTGTCAATTTCATCGAATACCAGGGTGCGCTGGGCGCCAGTGCTTCTCTTGTGTGAGGTGCCTGCTTCGACGCTGGCTTTCAGCGCCAACATGACGCGAGAAAGTTCCCCACCCGACGCAATCTGATCTAGAGGATGCGTTGGCTCGCCGGGGTTGGTAGAAATCATGTACTCGACCTGATCGAATCCGGCGTCAGTCCAGTTATTTTCCGCATCCGCACCGTTGAGTTCGATGCGGAATTGCGATTTCATGGCCAGCCCATTTATTTCAGCTTCGACGATCTTCTCCAGCTTCTTCGCCGCCTCATAACGTTTTTTGGAAATCGTGCGCGCTGCTTGCAGGTAGGTCTCCGCGGCAGTGGCCAGTTGGTTGTGAAGATGGCGCAGAATTTCATCTTTGTTCTCAATTTCTGAAAGCTTTCGCGTGACTTCTGCGCCCAGGTTCACGACCTCCTCCAAGCCTGGCCCGTACTTGTGCTTAAGCCGGTCGAGCAGCGCCAGCCGGTCTTCAATCTCGGCCAGACGCTCTGGTGAAGCTTCGATGCTGCCGGCGTAGTCGCGCAGACTGGCGCCCACGTCCTCAACGCTGATGCGCGCGGTCTCGAGCGAGGCCAGTGCTTCCTGGAACTTTGGCTCATACCGGATAAGTTCTTCCAAATGTTTTTGAGCGGCGCGCAGAGAAGTTGACGTTGACGCTGTCCCCTCATAAAGCAGGTCGAAGGCGTGCATTGCCGAGTTGTAAATCTTTTCGGCATTGGCGAGCACTCGCTTTTGAGTTTTGAGGCGCTCATCTTCTCCCGGCTGGAGTTTCGCATCCTCGATTTCGCGCTTCTGAAACGCCCACAAGTCAACTAATTTGAGGCGGTCGTGTTCACCCTGCTCGAGTTCGGCAATGCGGGCCTTGATCTGTTTCCATTTCTCGAACGCTTCGCTCACTGGCCCGAGCTGCGTGTTGGCGTAGTTGTCGAGAAGTTCCAGCCGTACTCCGGCGTCGAACGAAACCAGGGACTCATTCTGCGCGTGGATACCGGCGAGATGCGGCGCAAGCTGCTTAAGCACGGCGACGGTGGCGGGTTGATTGTTGATGAAGACGCGGCCCTTGGCGGCGATTTCCCGGCGCAAAATCAGGTTGGTTTCGTCGGAGTCAACTCCGTTGTTTTCGAGGATGCGGGCGACCAGCTTCTCCGCGGCTCCGTCAACTTCAAAAACGGCCGCGATCACCGCCCGGTCGCTGCCGAAGCGTATGACCTCCGGGGACGCTTTCTCGCCCATCAACAGAGCCAGGGCGTCGATCAGGATGGATTTTCCGGCTCCGGTTTCGCCGGTCAGAAGATTCAGTCCGGGCGCGAACTCGACTGCCAGATGGTCTATGACAGCGTAATTTTCCAGACGCAGTTCGAGGAGCACGCACGATCCCGGAAAGCAGAGTTGAGCGCAGGATAGCATGAAAAATCAGTTGTCAGTGGGCGGTTGTCACTCTTGGAAGCCAGAGTTCGTGACAGGTAACCTGCAGACCCAGACAGGTGGCTAGCGGGATGGGGATCAGGAAACTGGTCCAGAGGGGAATTTGCCAGAATCGCTCCGCGGCTGGAGTGAAGAATGATGCCAGCGCTAAAGCTGTCGCCGAAATCCACGGCCAGATCACACAAACTGCGGAAATTGCGCGCAAAACACGAAACGCAGCACTGACTTTCAGGGAATTGTTCCAAGTCCGGGCAATCAGGAAAGCTCCGGGCAGCAGCAGAAGCTGGTTGTAAGGCGCGGTGCTGGGAACCACGACAACGGTCGCCGCCAGAACCAGCGATGTCGTCCAGGAGAAGAGATCATCCTCAGTGTCGGCTGGGTTCGTCCGGGCGCGCCAAGAAGCCGCGGCCACCGCGATCACGACCACCAACGCGAGCACGGCGCCTGCTGTTGGGCCCGCTAGCTGGTCGAGTACTGACCCGGCTTGGGTGTAGCTCCGGTAGGCGCTGACTGCAGCGCAGAACTCGCGGATCCATCCGGGCAGCAGGATTTCTGCGCCGACCATCAACGCGACCAATGCAATCGCAAAAGAAACGGCCAGTTTCCAGCGTGACTGGAGCCGTGACAACGACCAGAACACCAGCCAAGCTGCGAGTGGGAGCGCAAGCTGAGGCTTGATAGTGGCCAACGCCAGCAGAATTCCGGCGACGATCTGCTTACTTGCGCCCAAAAAGTAAACGCAACCCGCCATCAGAGCTGCGACTAACAGGCTTAATTGCTGCAAGCGGATTCCCTGAACTGCTGGAAAAGTTGCCAGTGTGAGGATCATGATCGCCCCTCTGGCCCAGGACGGCCGCCATCGCACCCCTCGCAGCCAAAGAACCACACTCAAGGCGGTCAGCCCAGCCAAGAGCCAGCGAAAAACCTCTTGCACTGTGGCAAATGGCACCTTGACGGTTGGCGCAAGCAGAAACGCGACGTACACGGGATAGGCGAAAGCCTGCTGGTCGTGCGGATCGTTTGGCCGCGCAGGATTAAGAGGCCGGCCGTAGTATCCAGACTGGATCTCCTGGGTGACTTCCGGACTGTAAGGGTCCCGCTGGTGCAGAAGAAGTTCGCGCGACCCCAGCCACCGGGGATACAGATCGGAGAGATTCCCTCGGGGAATGTTGTGGCTGGCGGCGTACTCTTTCTGCCGCGGCACGAGGACGTGGCTCACGTACTGCCACATGCCCGCGCAAAGGAGGATGGATGTCGTCAGTACGACTAGAGAGCGTCTCATGCTGGTGACGCCGTGGAAGCCACGACCGGAAGCGAGTTGCGCCCTCCGCCTTTCAGTCGTGAAATTTCTCGCGCCATGCCCCACAACCAGAGAAACAGTAGAGGAGTCAGAAAATTCAGATGGCTAAGCCCAAGCCACAAGAACATCAACAGCGGAGTAAAGAAGAGCGCGGCAACTGGAATCACTGATTCCCAGCGCCGTCCACGTGTCCAATTTTCCGTATCAAACAAAACCAATACCGGCAAGAGCAGCAAGCCTAGATCGTAGATGAAGGCGTGATAGCTAACCAGAACCGAGACCAGCACCGCGACTGAGAATCCCCGCTCAAGATTGCCTGCCCGCTGTGCCGAGCGAAAAAGCCAAATTGCCAGAATCAGCAAAAAAACTGATCCAGCCGCGCCGAACGCCAGGGCCAGAGAGTGGCCGTCGCGAAAGAAAATGGCAAAGAAGCCGCGTAGATTCGGCATGTCGTCCGGGACGATGGCGCCGCGTCCCATGACCTGTTCGAGCCTCCAGACATATCCCGGGTAATCCAGGAATCCATGCCAGCCGACTACTGCAATCGAAATCGCCACCATCGCCAGGGCGGAACAGGCAACACCTAACACCGTCTTCAGCCTTCGGCTGAACAGCAGAACAATCGCCAGGGGCAAGACCACTTGGGGACGGAAAATTCCCACCCCCAGCCAACATCCCGCCAAAAAATCCGCGCCCTCTTTTAGAGAAACATAAACCAGTGCCAGGAGAAAAAGGAACAGAAGCATGTCCTGGCCTTGCAGCAAGCAGATAAAAATCGGGAAAAACGCGACTGCGCACAAAAGCCAGACCGACAACGGCCTGGTCTGCAATAAGGGAATGTGGGAGCGCAGGAGCAGCAACGCCAAACCCAGCAACCCTAGGTTCACTGCATTCCACGCGAGGTAGGCCTGCAAATAGGGAAGAAAAGTGAATGGAACAAACAACAGTGCTTCAAACGGTGGATGGTTGTAGGGCAGCGCGCCATGGCGAATGCTCACGTCGGGAGCAAACTCGCGCTGCGTCTGGAATTCGGCACGCTCGTCGTATAGGCTGCTGGCCATCCCGCCCCGTACCATCTTCCCGGCTGAGTAGAAGATGGTGAAGTCGGGATAACCCTTGCGGACCAAGTCCCGATCTTTCCAGGCCATGGACCCGTTCAGGGCCAGTCCGGTCGCAAGCAGAACTCGAATAAAAAGCGCGTATCTTGAACTAAGCACGGGAGAACCTTATCAAGAGCAATAGCACTTTAACAGGCCATAAAACCTCGGCTGTCCCCCGGATGATAAATAATCGTCCAATTCTGGCCTCGGGCGGGGTATCATTGTCAGCACTTCAAAGCACCTCTCCCATTGCTTGAGTGAGCGAATTTGTACTGAAACGAAGACAGTTGCCAGACTGACGTGGTTTCTGCGCGAACGCCAGGGTGCCGCCTGCAGGGCGCACGCCTTTGATTCTGTGGAGCGGTAGATGAATCGTACGCGACTGATGTTTATTGGGGTACTGGCTCTGGTTCTCGGAGCTATTGCCAGCCTCTTCGCCTACCGCACCTTGCAGCAACGCGCGGGGGGCACCCAGGGAGACCTGCAGGACGTGGTCGTCGCCACTGCCGATTTGGCCGTGGGAGCCCGAATCCAGGACAAAGACGTCCGCATCGTTCGATTCCCATCCGACGCGATCCCCCAGGGAATCTTCCATCGCACGAAAAGCGTTGTGGGCCGCGGCGTCGTGCTCTCAATAGCGCAGGGCGAATTCATTCTTCCGCTCAAACTGGCGGGAGAGAACTCCGGCTCCGGGCTGCCGTCCACGATTCCGCAAGGCATGCGGGCAGTCTCGGTGCGAGTCAGCGACATCAGCTCGGTCGGCGGCTTTGTGCAGCCGGGCACCCGGGTTGACGTGCTGATGACCGGAAATCCGGGCGGCTCCGGCGAACCGCAAACCATCACTGTGCTAAAGAATGTCGCCGTGCTGGCGAACGGGATGAACTTGGATCGAAGCGTTGTGCGCGGTGAGTCGCAGCAGAACGCGCCGATCATCACCCTCGCGGTTTCTCCCGACGATGCGCAAAAATTGGCCCTGGCGGTCGCCCAAGGCCGCATCCAACTGGCGCTGCGGAATCCGATGGATACCAGCCAGAGCGACGTCGCCGCCATTGGCATGCACTCCCTCTATGAGAAGACGGGAATGCCGGCGCCGGTTGTGGTACACCCCAAGGTCAAACCGGTGACCGTAACCCGGGCGCCGACGCCTGCTCCCACGGTCGAGGTGATCAAGGGCGATAAACGCGATGTGACCAAGGTGGATGAGTAGTACAGGCGACAAACGATTCAAACCCAGGCCTCAAGAATGAGCAAGCGACTCCCGATTCTGAAGAAGCTCCAAACCCTGACATCAGCTCTGCTGCTGCTTTCTGCGATTTGTCTTGGTCAGCAGCCAGCCCAGCCCGCGACCCCGCAATCGCAGGCGCCTGCTCCGTCAGAGGGGCCGGCTCCATTGCGAGTCATGGTTGGAAAGTCTCTGCTAATCAACACCACCGACCGCCTGAAGCGGGTCTCGGTTACCGATCCTGAAATCGCCGATGCTTTAGTTGTCACCGCCACGCAGGTCCTGGTTCACGGACGGTCTCCGGGCGAAGTTTCCCTTCTGATATGGGACGAGTTTGAGCGTTCCCGCAGCTTCGATCTGCGAGTTGATGTGGACATCACCGCCGCGGCTGAAGAGATGAAGCGAATATTCCCGGACGAGCAGATTGACGTCTCCCCTTCGCGCTCGGCCATCGTGCTCTCCGGCTACGTCACCACCGAGGATGTGGCGAAACACGCGGGCCTGGTGGCGGCGGCGTATTCCAAGAACGTGATCAACGTTCTGAATTTTGGCCCAGTCGGCGCGCAAGAGGTCATGCTCGAAGTCAAGTTTGCGGAAGTGGATCGCGCGGCGGTGACGCAATTGGGAGTGAACTTATTCGATCTCGGGCAAGGGAACACGATTGGGGCGTCCCAGACAGGACAGTTTGGCCAAGTTACAGTTACTCGTCCTGCGGCCACAGTAACGCAATCGGTCGGGACTAATGGAGTCAACGTCACCACGGTCACTCCTACCATTCCTACCGCCAACATCACGGACTTTCTCAACTTGTTCATTACGCGCACCGACGTTCCGATCGGTGCCCTCATCAAAGCTCTGCAACAGAAAAACCTGTTGCAGATTCTGGCGGAACCTAACCTGATCGCCGTCAATGGCAAGGAAGCCAGTTTTCTAGCAGGCGGCGAATTTCCCTTTCCCATCGTTCAGCCCGGTCAGGGCTTTACCGCGGTCACGATTCAGTTTCGCGAGTTTGGCGTAAAGCTGAAATTCACCCCGGTGATTATGCCAAACGGCAACATTCATCTTCAGGTGGTGCCCGAAGTTAGTCAGCTGGATTTCTCCAACGCCCTAACCATTTCAGGGTTTACCATCCCGGCATTGAGCACGCGTCGCGCTTCGACCGAATTTGAGTTACAGGATGGGCAAAGTTTCGTGATCGCGGGTCTCATGGACAACCGCGTGACCAACATTACCAGCAAGTTGCCGGGCTTGGGCGACATTCCAATTCTTGGCAATTTCTTCAAAAGCAAGAACCTGCAGAAGAACAATTCGGAGCTGATGGTTCTGTGCACGGTGCACCGGGTTTCGCCGAGTTCCCAACCGCCCGCGGGCCCGAAGAATCCGCAGGAGTTTCTCGACAAAGACAAGTTCGACGGGACTGCGAAACCAGCGGGGCAAAGTAAGTAGTTAGTTGCGGACTGTGGAATGGCCGGACATGGCAAACCTTCAAGCTTTTGAACGCAGCGAGTACCAGCAGGTAAAAGCGGACCTGCACCGCAAGATCCTCGACCGACTGGACCTGGAAAAACTGGGACGCACGCCCAGCGCCGCCGCGCGCGAAGAAGTGCTTCAAGTCATCCGCAGTACCGTTAACAGCGAGGCGGTCCCGCTCAGCTTTGCCGAACGCGAGCGCCTGTCGCGCGAAATCCTGGATGAAATCTTTGGACTAGGCCCCCTCGAGCAACTGCTGAAAGACCCCACCATCTCCGACATCCTGGTCAATCGCTACAACAAGGTTTACGTCGAGCGCGCGGGCAAGCTGGAAATTACCGGCCTGAGTTTCAAGGACGATCAGCATCTGATGCAGATCATTGACCGCATCGTCTCGCGGGTAGGCCGCCGTGTGGATGAAAGTTCGCCCATGGTGGATGCGCGCCTGGCCGATGGATCGCGTGTCAACGCAATCATTCCGCCGTTGGCGCTGGATGGCCCGGTGCTTTCGATCCGGCGCTTCGGGCGTGATCCCATCACCGCGCGCAACATGATCGAGAATCACACACTGACCGACGCCATGCTGGAGGTGCTTGCGTCCATGGTGAAGGGGCGCATGAATATTCTGATTTCCGGGGGCACCGGCGCCGGGAAGACAACGCTGTTGAACGTTCTTTCGGGATTTATCCCGCAGTACGAACGCGTAGTCACCATCGAAGACGCCGCCGAATTGCAGCTGAAGCAAGAACATATTGTCCGACTCGAAACCCGCCCGCCGAACATCGAAGGCAAGGGCGCGGTGCGGCAGCGGCAATTGGTCATCAACAGCCTGCGTATGCGTCCCGACCGCATCATCGTTGGCGAGGTTCGCGGCGAAGAAGCCTTCGACATGCTGCAGGCCATGAACACCGGCCACGAAGGTTCTCTGACCACGGTCCACGCCAACTCTCCCCGTGACGCTCTCGCTCGTTTAGAGAGTATGTTCTCGATGGCCAATCTCAACATTCCGGAGCGCGCCATCCGGCAACAGATCGCTTCCGCGATTCACTTAGTGGTGCAGATTGCGCGCCTGCCCGATGGAACCCGCAAGGTTATTTCCATCTCAGAAATCACCGGCATGGAGGACGACAGCATCTGGATGCAGGACATCTTCACGTTTGACCGCTTGGGAATGGATCCGGATGGCAAGGTGCGCGGTGTGTTCCGGGCCACCGGAGCCAAGTCACGGTTCGCTGACCGGCTGGCGAGTGCGGGTTTCGGATTGCGGGCCGAGTTGTTCGAATCCCGGACGGAGGTTTAGTCACAAGGAGCTATGCACGCAGTCGTTCCCATCCTGGTTTTTCTCGCGGTCTCCGGCATAGCGTTCGCAGCGGGAGTGGTGCTGGACCAGCGGAGGGAACGCGCGCGCCTGATCCGCGACCGCTTGACCGCCGCGCAAGCCCAACCCACGCGTGGCGAAAGACTGGCGCTGTTGCGCGACGAAATGCTCAGCCGGATTCCGGCGTTCGATACTCTACTCCGCCGATCCGAACAAGTTTCCAGACTGCAGACCCTGCTCGAGCAAGCGGGACTGACCATTCGGGCCGGCAATCTGCTGATTTTTTCCGTCATCAGCGCCGCCATGGTGGCGATCGCGGCTTACGTCGTGGCCGGACCGTTGCCGCACAATGAAACTGTATTGTTTACGTGGGCCGCCGCCGGGCTGGGGGCCATTCTTCCGTATTCGTACGCCGCCCGCCGCCGCACTCGGCGTTTTCAGAAATTTGAGGAACTCTTTCCTGAGGCGATTGACACTCTGGGGCGCGCCGTCCGCGCCGGTCACGCCTTCACCATGGCGCTCGAGATCGTTTGCAATGAATTCACCGAGCCGGTGGCCACTGAGTTTCGCAAGCTCTACGAAGAACAGAAATACGGCATGCCAGTGCGCGATGCCCTGCTGAACCTTACCGAGCGCGTGCCCCTGGTGGATGTTAAATTTTTCGCTACTGCTGTAATGCTGCAGCGGGAAACGGGTGGCAATCTTGCCGAGATTCTCGACAACCTGTCGTACATGATTCGGGAGCGCTTTAAGATCCTGCGGCAAGTCAGGGTTTACACCGCGCAAGGACGGTTGACCATGATGTTGCTGATGGGCCTGCCGCCGGTTATCGTGGTCACCATGTTGATCGTGAATCCCAGCTTCATCCAACCGCTCTTTAACGACCCGATCGGCCACTTGCTGATTGCGGGGGGAATCAGCTTGCAAACGATTGGATACTTTGTGATTCGAAGAATTATTCAGATTCAGGTTTGAGAAATTCCGGTTTAAGACATGTTTTTCGTGGCAAGCATAATTTTCGTGGCCGTGGTGGTAGCGGTGGTTTCCTTCGGGGCCGCCGCTTACGCGCCTACCTCGGCTTTGGGCGCGCGGCTGGAGTCGCTGGGTTTTGATCGTCCGGCGGCCCCGCCCAAGGCGTCGGTGCGTGAGCGAATGGATAAGGTTTTCGACCCGCTCAGCCGGGCTCTGCCGCTCTCCCCCGGCGATCGTTCGCGCACCTGGCTCATTCAGGCCGGATACCGCGAACGCCGCCATCTTGTCATCTATGCTGCCAGTAAAGTCTTTGGCGCAGCGGCTTTATTCGGCGTAGCTGTCGCGCTCACCGGCTTTCAGTCCACGCTTCTGCTCGTAGGCGCCACTCTGCTGGGATTGTTTCTTCCTCGCTTCGCGCTCAAACGCATGATTCGCAAACGCCAGCGCCAAATCACCATTGGGCTGCCGGACGCTCTCGATTTGACCGTGGTCTGCGTAGAGGCCGGGCTCCCTCTCGACCAGGCGCTGATCCGGGTGGGCGAAGATTTGAAATACGCACATCCCGAACTGAGAGAAGAATTTTATCTGGCCAATTTGGAGATGCGGGCCGGCAAGCCTCGTGCCGAGGCATTGCGCAATCTGGCCACGCGCACCGGCGTGGACGACGTCCGTCTGCTGGTTGCAGCCCTAGTCCAGACCGACCGCTTCGGAACCAGCATTTCGCAAGCTCTGCGCATGTACTCCGATGCGCTGCGCACCGAGCGCCGCCGCCGGGCCGAGGAACAGGCCGCGAAAACCGCGACCAAAATGGTCATCCCGTTGGTAGTGTTCGCGCTAATCCCGCTGCTGTTTGTGACTCTCGGGCCCGCGCTCATTGAGTTGTTCCACAGCCTTGCGCCAACGATTAGACGATGACGAGTTAGGATAAGACGGTAGCCTGACCAGCCATGTTATATTCCAACCCAGTTGCCGCCGTTAATCGCACTCGGGGCATTTGCCTGGCGGAAAATGTGCGCGTCGCCCGCACTCACTGGACGCGGTTGCGCGGACTGATCGGAACCGAGGAATCCGCCTTCCAGCCGGGACAGGCCCTATGGATTGTCCCCTGCCGGGGAGTGCACACCCTTGCCATGCACTACCCGGTGGACGTCATCTACCTTGACCAAGCCGGCTACGTTGTGGATCTTCAGGCCGGGGTGAAGCCGTGGAGGTTTGCCCCGGTCCATCTGCAGGCGGCTTCGGTATTGGAATTGCCCTCAGGAGTAATCCAGAGGACCGCCACCGTAATCGGCGACCAGATCGAGATTGTGCAGGCAAACCCGCCCGAGGAGTTGGCGGCATGAACGACGCTCCCCAACTGTTGATTGAGTGGTCTTCGCCCTGGCGGGAGTTTCTTGCCGACATCGGCCCAGCGATCCGGCCTTCCCCTCCTCGTCTGGGCTTTGAAACCCAAGCCGGGCTTTTCCCGTTCCGCGGCATGGTTCTCGCGATGCTGCTGGAAATCGCTGCTCTGGCCGGCGCGATGGCGCTGCGGTTGGACCGCGTTCAGCCAACGTCTTTCGAAGCGCCCCAGCCCTCGCATGACGTAATTTACTTTTCCGCTGACGAACTACCCCGCACCGAAGACTTGGCAGGCGCGTCCGGTGGCAAGGCGGGAAGAAGCGGCGGTGCGTCCCTGCGGCACACCCAGACCATAAGAGTCGCCCGCGACGAAGTTGTGAGGGAAAGAGTCGCGGATGCTCCCCGGTTAGACCTGCCGAAATCCGATTCACAAATTAGGAACTTACTTGCATTTCGAGCCGACGCCGGCCCGGCTCCGGCGGAGTCTCTGCCCCTGAACCGGCAAGCGCCACAAATCGCGTTGCCGGTGGTTCCTCCGCCGCCGGACATGCGCGCCGCTGAAATGGAGGAGCCCCAACTGCGCCAAACCCAGTTGGCCAACCCCACGGTCGTACCGCCGCCGGTGGAGATTTCGCAGCATGACCTCGGTCGGCACGGCCTTCTGGCGCCGACCACCGTGGTGCCCCCGCCAGTGTCTGCCCCGGTTGAGGTTACCAGGCGCCCTGCGCGCCTGACGTTGCCGGCCGAAGCTGTAGTCGCGCCGCGTCCAGATATCAACAACGCGATTCAGTCGCGCCGTGTGAGTGGCGATTTCGCTCCCCGAGTCGTCCCGCCGCCGGTCGATCTTTCGACTGTGCGAACCTCAATTTCAGCTACCGCTTTGAGTGGCACGCAAACCGTGGCCGCTCCGCCCGTGGACCTTCACAACACGCAGTCGCGTACGGTCCGAGGCTTGGGCGGTACTGCGGTCGCACCGCCGCCGGTCGAACTTCAGAATGTTCAGCCGCATGCCGTTCGAGGCTTGGGTAACGCCGCGGTTGCCGCGCCTCCGGCTGAACTTGCGTCCCTGCGCAGAGAACGTGCGCTGGCGGGATCAACCGTTTCTGTCCTTCCCCCGGATTTACCCTCAGCAACCAACCACAGTTCGTCCGGCGGAGCAGGAACCGGGAAGGGTCCGCTTTCCTCTGGCGCAGGCGTAGTGGTGTCGGCTCAACCCGGCAAGCAACCCGGGCTGCCGCCGAACTCTGAGAAAGCGACTTTGGCGATGTCTCCTTCCGGCTCGTCAGCTCCCGGCCCAGGCGGAAGCGGCAATGGCGGTGGCATCGGGCACGGAAGCAGTTCCGGCAGTGCGCCGGCGGGAGTGGGTTCCGGCTCGACTGCGGTTGCCGCAGGGCGTGGGGCCAGCGCCTACGACCGTCCCGGCAATTCGCCGACTCCTGGCCCGGGCGGAGCGGGCAACATGAGCAACGGAACTTCGCGAGTGCCGGGAGTCTCGGTTTCCGGCGGAAGTAACGTGGTCACGCTTCCCAGCTTCGGAGCCGCGCCGGATCCAGTCAGCGCCGGACACTCCGGCGGCAAAGGCGTGAAGAACGGCATCACAGTGGTGGCCAGTCCACGTTCCGGCGGCGCGTTGAATTTATATGGTGCGCTCAAGGGCGACCGGGTTTACACCATCTACCTCAATACCACGGTCGGCACCGCGATCCTGCAGTTTGCCGATCCCGATTCCGCTGCCCACCCCTACGACACCGATCTCACTGCGCCGCAAGCGATCCGCGTTAATCTTCCCGGCGATCTTCAGCACAGCCGGTTGCTCATAGCTTGCGTGCTAGATCGGAACGGCGTTCTTCGCCATTGGCACGTGCTGCAGGCTGGTTCCAGCGATTTCTCCGGGAAGATTCTTGCTGCTCTGCCAGAGTGGAAATTCACCCCCGCATTTCGCGGAAATGAGGCCGTCGAGGTTAACGCCATTCTGGGGTTTGGAGTAGATACGAAGTAACGCATCTGGCGATCGGGTCATCGGGTGATCGCAAACCCGTGGGGCAGGAGACATCGCCAGATAACCCGATTTTTTCTGACCGTTCCGCCATCCGGCGAATCTATATATGTTCAGATGTAGCGGCGCTGCGAGTCATGCATCTGGGCAGAGAGTGAGGGTCCATGCCCAGCGACAAACCGCGCATTGTAATTATTGGCGCCGGATTCGGCGGACTTGAGGCGGCCCGGTTGCTGGCAAAACTGCCGGTCCAGGTCACAGTAATCGACCGCAAGAACCATCACACCTTTCAGCCTCTCCTGTATCAGGTCGCAACCGCGGGCATTTCTCCGGCCGAGATTGCCGCACCCGTACGGTGGATTCTACGCGGGCGCAAGAATGTTGAAGTCCTGATGGGCGAGGTAGTTGATTTCGATTTGCACCAGCGGGGCGTGAAGCTGCCCGACTTAGAGATTCCATACGACTACCTCGTTGTTGCGACGGGCGCGGGGCATTCGTATTTCGGGCACGATGAATGGGAGCCGCTGGCCCCGGGCCTGAAGACAATCGAGGACGCGCTCGAAATCCGCCGCCGCGTGCTGCTGGCGTTTGAATTGGCGGAGCGACAGGCGATAGCCAAAGAACCTCAGCTTCCTCTGAACTTTGTTATAGTCGGCGCTGGGCCTACCGGGGTCGAACTCGCGGGAACGCTGGCCGAGATCGCGCGCCAGGCCCTGCGCAAAGAATTTGTTTCCATTGACCCCAAGCGCACCCGAATTGTTCTGCTCGAAGGTGGCGATCGCATTCTTCCCGCGTACGCTCCCGATCTCTCACAGAGTGCCGTGCGGCAACTGGAGAAACTTGGAGTCGAAGTGCGAACTTCGGCGCTGGTGACCAAAATCACTCCCGGACAAGTCTGGGTTGGCGACGAACGTATCCCCGCAGCAGTCGTGTTGTGGGCGGCCGGAGTCGCCGCCTCCCCTCTGGGCAAGAAGCTTGGCGCGCCCATTGATCGCTCAGGCCGGGTCTTGGTGAATGGCGACCTGAGTCTTCCGCAGCATCCCGAGGTGTTTGTCATCGGTGATTTGGCGTCGTTGAAAGATGCGCAGGGGAATCCGCTGCCGGGCGTCGCGCCAGTGGCACTGCGGGAAGGGCGCGCCGTCGCCAAGACCATTGCCCGTGATTTGCAGAACCTACCGCGTAAAGATTTCCATTACTTAGATAAAGGCAGCCTGGCGACCATCGGACGCGCCGCCGCGATCGCCCAGTTCGGGAAGCTACACGTCTCAGGATATTTCGCATGGCTGGCCTGGCTCTTCGTGCACATTTTCTTCTTGATCGGTTTCCGTAATCGACTGATCGTCATGATTCAGTGGGCTTGGTCGTATGTCACCTACGAGCGTGGGGCCAGGCTGATCACGGGAGACACAACGTTGCCGGGATGGACGGAGTCGGAAAAGGAACAGGAGCCACAGCCCGCGCTCCGTAGGTGATTAGCCCGCAACGAGGTTTCGCACATGGGAACAGCCGCCCTCGGCTGTCCGCTCGGCTGAGCCGCGCTTGCTTTTCCCGGGATCTAAGAGCAAAAGTCGAGCTGCGCTCGACGGACAGCCGAGGGCGGCCGTCCCCACATTTGTACGCGGGCAAACGGATCCGTGCTTCCGCTGCCAACTTGCGAGACAATAGCGGCAGCTCCTCATAAGGAGTCCACCATGCGCCTAAGAACATTGCTTGCCGCTCTGGTCTCGATCCTCCTACTTTCCGTTTTCTCAAACGCACAGGTTCTGAAGATCGTGATTGACGACACCATTCAGGCGGCGACCCAGGAACGTATCGAACGCGCAATAGACCAGGCCGCTGCCGAAAAGGACGACGCCGTGCTGATCGAGTTAAGCACTCCCGGCGGAGTAATGGACGCCATGCGCGAAATCATGAGCAAGATTCTTGCTTCGCCGGTCCCGGTAATCATTTACGTGACCCCGAGCGGGAGCCGTGCAGCATCGGCCGGATTTTTCATTCTCGAGAGCGCGGATGTGGCAGCCATGGCACCTGGGACCAACACTGGAGCGGCGCATCCGGTCGGGCCTTTCGGCGGTGACATCAAGGGCACTATGGGACAAAAAATTGAAGGTGATGCCACCGCCCTTATGCGCTCCGTGGTTTCGAAGCGCGGCCGGAACGTGGAAGTCGCGCAGAGCGCGGTCCTTGAATCGAAGTCGTTCACCGACGGCGAGGCGCTCTCACAAAAGCTGATTGATTATGTCGCGCCGAACGAGCCGGACTTGTTCCGCCAGATCTCATCGAAGCCGGTAAAGCGCTTCGATGGCCAGACCGTCACCTTAAATTTGACCGGCAAACCAGTCCGCGTGCTCGAGGAGACGATCAAGGAACAAGTTCTTGCCTTCATCATGAATCCGGATATTGCGTTTGCCCTTCTCGTCATTGGGTTGTTCGCGCTCTACGCTGAGTTCAATCATCCCGGCGCGGTCTGGCCGGGAACGGTGGGGGTGGTTTTCATTTTGTTGGCGGTCTTCGCCATGCATCTTCTGCCCATTCGCTTTGCCGCGGTGGTGTTGATTTTTGCGTCATTCGTGCTTTTTGCGCTGGACGCAAAATTCGGCGCCCACGGCGCGTTGGCCATCGGAGGCATTGCGACTCTGGTGATTGGCGCCCTATTGCTGGTGGATGCGCCCATCCCTGAGATGCGGGTGAAGTTGTTGACCGCGCTCGCTGTGAGTATTCCGCTCGGCGTCATAACCGTCTTCCTGATGACGGTTGCGCTGCGGGCCCGGGCCAACAAAGTTGTCACCGGCGCCGAGGGTCTGATTGGCGAAGTCGGCGTCGCACAAACGGCGCTCGCGCCTGCTGGAAAAATTGTGGTTCACGGCGAACTCTGGGATGCAGTCGCCTCCGCCAATGTCTCCGCGGGTGAGAAAGTCGTGGTGCAGAGAGTGAATGGATTAGAGCTCACAGTAGATCCTAAGCATGAGGTCGAGAAAACCACAGTGGGTTGATTCCCGTAGCGTCATCTCTCAACCTATGCTGTCATCGGATGTGACAAGAAGCCACGCATCCGTTCTGCTAACTCCTTTTCCCAAAACCCGCGACCACCCCGCAAGATTGCAGTACAATCACCTCACACCTGAAACCTAGGCTGGAGGTATGCGATGGGAGGTCTCGGCGTCGGCACAATCGCGGTCATTATCTTTCTTCTTTATGTCCTCAGTTCAATCAAGATTCTTGCGGAGTATGAACGCGGTGTGATCTTCCGCCTGGGACGGCTTCGCCATGAGGCCAAAGGCCCGGGAGTCATCTTCGTGTTTGCTCCCGTGGATCGCATGGTGCGCGTCTCGCTTCGGCAAGAAGCTCTGGAAGTGCCGCCGCAGGACATCATTACTCGCGATAACGTCACGCTGAAAGTCAACGCGGTGATCTTCCTGCGCGTGATTGACTCGAACAAAGCAGTGGTAGAGGTTTCGAACTACGTGTATCAAACCTCGCAGTTCGCACAAACCACGCTGCGTTCGGTGCTGGGCGAGCAGGACCTGGATGAACTTCTGGCCCATCGCGAAAAAATCAATCTGCGCCTGCAGAGCATTCTCGACACCCACACCGCTCCCTGGGGCGTGAAAGTTGTGAACGTCGAAGTCAAGCAGGTAGATATGCCCGAGTCCATGCTGCGCGCCATGGCGAAGCAGGCAGAGGCCGAGCGCGAGAAGCGGTCAAAGATCATTCACGCGGAAGGCGAATTCGCTGCCGCCCAGCGCCTGGTGGACGCGGCTCATTTACTGGCCACCGAACCAGTCAGTGTGCAATTACGCTATTTGCAGACACTGACAGAAATTGGCGTCGAAAAGAACACCACTGTAATCTTCCCGGTCCCGGTAGATTTCTTGTCCGGACTGCAGAAGTTGATGGGAAAAGATCCTGCGAAGTGAGGTTTTGAATTCGGGCTAACTTGTCGTTAATCCGGTGACTATGACTCCAGCGAGCGCCCCTCAAATGAGCACCAACGAAGACACCGAAATCACACTCGGGACCGGCAAAATGCTGGGCCTATTTTTCGGATTGGTGATCCTGTGCGCAGTGTTTTTCGGTATGGGTTACACCATGGGTAGAAGCGCCGTGAAGTCAGCGCCGGAGTTGCTCCCTTCGCCAAGCACCACGAGCGGCACCCGTCCGGTTGGAAGTAAGCCTTCGGGCACGCCGGCTTCTGGACCGCAAGCGGCGCAACAGCCGGTACAGACCCCTGACACTGGCGCTAGTGCGCCCACGAACCCGGCAACCACCCCACCTCAATCGGCTCCCGCGTCAGACCAGCCTGCGGCCTCGCCCACCAGCGGCTATTTCGTTCAAGTCGCAGCCGTGAGCAAGCAGGAAGACGCAGAGGCGCTAGTCGAGTCGCTGAAAGGCCGGCAGTACTCCGCGATCATCTCTAATTCCCCTTCCGACAAATTGTTCCATGTGCAAGTGGGCCCGTTCACTGACATCAAAGACGCCGAAGCCACGCGCGCCAAACTCGTCAGCGACGGCTACAGTCCGATCCTGAAAAAGTAGCGCGCTCGCAACATCATTGCGGTGGCCGATTCGCCTGATTCTGCTCAACTGTCTTTGTTCGGCCGGGCAGCTCGCAGCCTGATACTCTCAGCCTGATAAACAATCGTCGCGACAATTACCGCCATCTGTTTCATATCATCCGCTTGCAGGCGTAACGTCCATGTTGGAGTGGTGGGTCCGGGTCTCGGCCCACAGCTTCCGGCATATACGATCCGGCTGTTTCAGCGATAGCATCAGAACACCGTCAAATGAAGTGCCAATTCGTGATAGTGATGATGGACGGAGGTGGCCTGTGAAACGCGTTGTAAAAAACACCACAAATAAACTAGGTACGCGCAGGGCGACCAAGAAAGCCGAGCGCATGAATGATCCCATCCGAATTGTTCCGTTGCACCTACCGATTGAACTCTACCGGCCATCAGCGGGTATTTCGGCCGCTCCGGCCGCACAACTCACTTATCGCGGGGGGCCGCTGCTGGACTCGGTAAAAGTGTTCACGATTTTCTGGGGGCAGCCTTGGCAGACAACTCCGAACTCTAGTCTGGCAAACCAGATCAACGACTTTTTCAAGTTCGTCGTGAACAGCGCGTTAATAGACCAGCTTGCAGAATACAGCGTGGCGGGGCAAACCATTGCGCACGGATCGTTCATTGGAACGACGACGATCGTCCAACCCACACTGTCACATTCGGTGACCGATGCAGCGATTCAGCAGACGCTGCAACAGGAGATCAACACTAACTCCGCCGTGCCGAAGCCCGACGCCAACAGTCTCTATTTCATTTACCTTCCGCCGGGAACCGCAGTGGTGCAGGGCGGATCTCGTTCCTGCCAGGCATTCTGCGGTTATCACGACACCTTCGGAAACGGCATTTACTACGCCGTCATGCCCTTCCCGAATTGCGCAGGGTGCCTGGGCGGGATGACTGACTTGGACGCGTTGACCTCCACCAGTTCGCATGAGTTCTGCGAGGCGATCACCGATCCAGTACCGGGCCAGGGGTGGTACGACGACACCCATGGCGAGATCGGCGATATCTGCGCCTGGCAGACCAAGAAACTGGGGAATTACACGGTGCAGCTGGAGTGGTCGAACAAGGACGCGAGTTGCAAGTGAAGGCAGTCGTCGCTCATCGCGCCTTCTTGAACCTGCCAATCCCGAGTCTCACCTCGACGGTGTTGACCCCCGGGTTGGGCGTGGTCAGACCGGCGTTCGAGATGTGAAGATAGCGGGCTTCGAGCGTCAGCGCGTGACGTTCCCCGAGGAAGTGCACGCCAAGCGCGGCAGCGGATGTAAAGTTTACGGTCGAAGTTCCCGGCGGAACCTCATCAGTGGTGAAGAGCGTCCCGCCGCTCAACTCCAGGTACGGGACCACGTGCCCCCGCGTGACAAAGTTCCACTTCAGGTTCACGGGATTCAGTCCCGCACCGTAGGCCGTGTTTGCCGGCTGGAATATCAAGTACACGGGCACAGCATCCATCGCGTATTCAAACCTGCCTTTGAGGAATCCGGGCCCGTGGGCATTGGTCAAGACCCAGCCATAACGCAGACCCGCAATCCAGATGCCGGTGTTACCGCGCCCACCCGCGACGGAGTGACCGCCTGCGGTCCACAGTTGGATCTCGGTCGCGCCTTGTTCCGGGCCCGCCTGCGCGAAAGCGCCAGCGCAGAGCAATATTGTGAGGAAAACGACAAGGAAAGCTTTCATGTTCAGGTTATAAGCTAGCATGTCGCTCGGTTTGACTAGAGTCCCAACCCGCCGTCCACGAACAGAATCTGTCCGGTGACGAACTGCGGCGCGGTTGCGAAGAACAACACCGCGGCCGCTACTTCTTCTCCCTTGCCGTTGCGGCGCATCGGGGTCTGCTTCGCCATGCGATGCATGAATCCAGCGGCGGATTTCTCTCCCAGATCAATCATCCCTGGAGCCACACAGTTCACGGCGATTTCAGGCGCCAGCGCTTTCGCCATCACTTTGGTCAGCATATGCAACGCGGCCTTCGACGAACAATAATGCGCGTGGCTCGCCCACGGACGCAGCCCTCCCAGCGATCCCAAGTTGATGATCCTTCCCTGCCGCGTTCGCAAGTATTTCAGCGCCGCCTTCGACACCAGGAACGGCCCGCGCACATTGGTGGCGAAAATCGCGTCCCATTGCTGAAGCGTCAAGTCGTCGAACGCCGCCGTTTCGTAGGTCCCGGCGTTGTTGATCAGGATGTCCAGCCCGCCGAGTTTCCTGACCACTTCTTTGACCGCGGCAGCGACGCTCTTTGGGTCGGTCACGTCACAGCGGATGGAGAGGGTCCGGCCCCCCTTTTTCTTCGCGGCCTTCACCGTCTGGGCGGCATCCTGGGCGGACTTCCGGAAGGTAATGGCAACGTCGGCTCCGGCCTCAGCCAAAGCCAGCGCTGACGCCCTGCCCAGGCGCCTAGCCCCTCCGGTTACCAGAGCAACCTTTCCTGCCAGCGGTTTGGAAGCCTGTTCCACCATGGAAAGGATTGTACCTTGCGTCCCAGTCCGGTTCCGTACAGTCAAAAAACTGCCCAGATACGAATAGATAACTATGGAAAAACCCCATCCGGCTTGCTAGACTTCCGCCCATGTCTCTGCTCCGCGAAGTGATCGTGTATTCCCGCAAGGGATGCCACCTTTGCGAAATCGTGAAGGAGAAGCTCAAGAAGCTGGAGCGCCGGGGCGGCTTTCACTGGCGCGAAGTTGACGTCGAAACCGACGACAGCCTCAAGCGCCAGTTCACCGACGAAGTCCCAGTCGTCTTCATCGACGGGCGCAAAGCCTTCAAGTATCGTCTGGACGAGCAGGAATTTCTGAAGAAACTGGCTAGCTGAGGTTGCGTGAGCCTGCCCAGTAGGGGGATGTGGAATTCCTGGGACTCGTTCTCTGGCACTTTGGCCGCCCAGCCAAAAGTGACTGAAAAGCGAATCGCTTCCTCCACTTCCGGCATCCTAAGAGAGGTGACTGGCAGGTGACCTTCGGTGCCCCTGACCTGCTAAGTTTCCGTTTTTTCGCGTGTTATACTGCACTGAATTGGACTGCCTGGGTGGGTCCGTGCCTGGGCTGAAGGAAAATCAAAGATGCTCCGTAGTTCGCAACGATCCCCTCTCTTTATCGTTTTATTTCTAGCGGCTTGCGGTTTCTTGGGAATGATCTTCGCGCAGAAGAATCCCTCCACCGCACACGACAGCGACTCCGATGTCAGCCAGAGCCTGCAGCAGTTCACCCAGGTCTATGACATCGTCGAGCAAAATTATGCCGAGCCGGTGAATCCCGACAAGGCCATTTATAACGGGGCGATTCCCGGCATGTTGCACGTCCTGGATCCCCACTCCAACTTTTTCGATCCCAAGTCTTACTCGCTGCTTCGCGAAGACCAGCGCGGCAAATACTACGGTGTGGGAATGACGGTAGGACCGCGGAACAATAAAGTCATCGTCATCGCGCCTTTCGCAGGCACTCCTGCGTACCGCGCGGGCATTCATCCCGGAGACATCATTAGCGCGGTGGATGGCAAGCCCACCGACAACATGACCACCAGCGATGTCGCGGACTTATTGAAAGGTCCCAAAGGCACAACTGTTCATATCACTATCCTGCGCGAAGGCTCTGACAAGCCGTTGGAGTTCGCGGTAGTGCGTGACGAGATTCCGCGCTACAGCGTGGATTTGCATTTCCTGATTCGCCCCGGCATCGGCTACATGCACGTTTCCGGATTCAACGAAACCACAGAAAAGGAAGTGCAGGACGCGTTGGATAGTTTCTACCAGGCAGGTGATTTGAAGGGGTTGATTCTTGATCTTCGCCAGAATCCGGGCGGTTTGCTGAACGAAGGCGTTGGAGTGGCGGATAAATTCCTGCGTAAGAATCAGCTGATCGTCTCCCATCACGGCCGCTCTTCACCGGAGCGCCGTTATACCGCGTCCCACGGAAATGGCGGCAAAGAATATCCGCTGGTGGTGCTGGTAAATCGCGGAACTGCCTCTGCGGCTGAGATCGTCGCCGGCGCTATTCAGGACCACGATCGCGGCCTGATTGTCGGCGAGATCACGTTTGGCAAGGGCCTGGTGCAAACCGTATATCCACTTTCGAACGACACTGGACTGGCGCTGACCACAGCCAAGTACTACACGCCGAGCGGGCGCTTGATCCAGCGCGACTATAGCAATGTGTCGCTATACGATTATTATTTTGACCGCGACAGCGTCGGTGACACTACCAACAAAGAAGTGAAGCTGACCGATAGCGGGCGTACGGTGTACGGTGGCGGCGGAATCAGTCCCGACGTAAAAGTTGAACCGATCAAGAGCAATCATTTCCAGGACACGCTCCTGCAGCATTACGCTTTCTTCAACTTCGCCAAGCATTTCATGGTCGTTCACCACGTGACCAAGAGCTTCGAAGTGGATGACAGTGTCCTGCAGGAATTCCGAAAGTCGCTCGATGCCGACAAAGTTCCCTACACCGAAGCCGACTTGCTGCAAAACAGCGACTGGATTCGCGCCAACCTGAAAAGCGAAATCTTTGTGGACGCTTACGGCCAGGAAGAAGGACTGAAGGTCAAGGCCGAAACTGATCCCGAGGTGCTCAAGGGACTGGAGCTTCTACCGCAAGCCCGCCAGTTGGCCGAGAATGCCAGGAAGATTATCGCCGAGCGGAACAATACAGCAGTGTCGCGGCCCTAAGCGCCCCTATCGCGGAACCGAAGGCCCGGTCGTTCCGGGCCTTTTTCTTTGCAACTTCTGGTATTTGTTGCCTAATCGCTCAAAATCGGTTCACGAAAGCACTCGCTCCCTGTAGAATTTTCACTGCCGTGAATAGGGCCATCTGGATTCTCTCTGCCGTGTTTGCGTTGACTGCGGGGGTCACTGACCTCCGCTGGCGCAAGATTCCCAACTGGCTGAACTACCCGGCGATTCCGGGGGCGATTATCCTGCACGCGATAGCAGGCAGGTGGCCGGGCGCGAGACTTTCCCTGCTGGGAACGGTGCTTGGACTTGGGTTGTTGCTTCCCTTCGTTTTGATCCGCAGTCTTGGTGGAGGCGACTGGAAGCTGGTGGGCGGCTTAGGTGCGTTCTTCGGCCCACAGCGGCTGATCACCGTCCTCATCTTTACCCTGCTGATCAATGGATTCATGGCCATTTGTCTGGTGATTTGGAAGCGGCGGGTGGGGCAGACACTGCGCAACCTGGGCCACATGACGGCAGCCGTCTTCTCGCTGCATCTTCCCGGCAATGAACTCAGCATTGACAACCCGGAAGCCGCAAAAGTCCCTTTTGGAGTGGCCGCGGCGATCGCGGTTCTGCTTTATACTTCCAGCCAGCCCTGGGGAGCATTTTGAGCCATGAAGTCGTTCTTTTCACGGGCGCGATCGAGCCTCCTGAGGCAGGACCGCGGTTCGGAGATCGCTGAGGCCGCCGTCGTGCTGCCGGTTTTATTCCTGTTAATTTTCTCCATCTACTGGTTTGGGCAGGCCTTCAGCATCTATGGCACGATCAATCACGCCGCCCGCGAAGGCGCTCGGACTGCCGCCGTCCCCGCTTGCGCCAGTTGTGGCGCGGTTTGCACCTGGCAGGGCTCGAACCTGCCGTGCGATACTCCCGTAATCAGCGCGGTGAATAATGCCCTAATCGCCGCTCACCTGAGGCCCGAACTGGCGCAACCGTTTGTCCCCAACCCGGCCCCAGTGCCATGCCCGGGAGCTATTCCCGAGGGAATTTGCGCAACCTCCGCCAGTGGCGGATTTACCATTTGCCGCAATGTGGCTCTAGACCAGAACAGCAGCGCGCCTCAGGTATGCGGCGTCATTGTCAGCTTCCAATATCCGTACCAGCTCGCCCTCCCGTTCAGTTCGTTGAGCAATCAGCAGATTTTGCTGAAGGCTGAGGTCGAAATGCAGGGAGAAGAATAAGAATTATGCGATGGCGCCTTTGGGGACAACTGTCGGCAAACACCCACGGGGCACAGATCCTCGAGCTGGCAGTTGCGCTGCCACTGCTGGTTGTGTTTGTGGTTGGAATTTATGATTTTTCCCGGGCTTTCAACACCAAAGAGAAACTGAACTTTGCCGCTCGGGACGGAGCACGATTCGGCAGCACGCAACCGACAAACGATCTCAGTCAGGTCACTCCGCTTTCGGTCACCGCAATTCGCGATCTGGTGGATGCCGATCTGCTCGCCGCCGACATCAACGACTGCGGTCTCGGTCCCATCGTGCAGGCCAGCGCGGTGGTTTGGACGGCCACCGGGACCTGCCCAAATTCGTCCACTTTCACGCTGACTATCGACCGGGGATTCGTGGTTCCCCCTAACCCCACCGCATCCGAGCCGGTACAGCAGCTTTCCACTCACATTGATCTCCAGTATCCGTATCAGTGGCAGTTCAGCAGCGCGATCCGCCTGGTGGTGCCGGGCGCGAGCTACGCCGGAATTACCATCATCGACACCGATGCTCTGGCCACAAATCAGGATTGAGATGAAACAGCGTCATACTGGAAATCATGCCGCAAACGCCGGCCGGCAAGGCGGGCAAAGCCCATGGCGAAATCCAACGCGCGGCAGATTCGGCCGCCCTGGCCGGGGCCAAGGCCTTTGTGGATTCTGGTGTCACCACCAGCCCTTCGAATGCCGCTCTGCAGACTCTGGCGACGTCGATGGCTACGGATTTCGCGTCCGCAGCGGTGAATCAGAACCATGTGGCCGGCGCGCCAGCTCAGTTTATCAACGGAACTCCGCTGGTGAGTCTCACCATCAGTACTTCTGGAAACCCGAACGCGCCAGGAAATCCCAACATCACGGTTTCGCTGCAGCGGACCGACCTCCCGCTTTTCTTCGCTCGCATTTGGGGAGGCTCAATCACCTCGGTCAGCGCTACCGCGATGGCCGAGGCCTACAATCCGGCGTATTCGCAAACCAATACCGGGGCTTTCATTCCCTCCGCGCCCCAGTGCGTGAAACCGTTTCTGATACCTAACGAGGACCCGAACCAGAGCGGCGCCCCCTTCGTGAATACGATCAAGGGAGCAATTGCCTCATCGGCCGAACCGTTTATCGGAGAGACGCTCACGCTGTCTTCGGCCTGCACTGGGAATTCTTGTGGCAGCCCGAACTTCTCCAACCTCACAAAGACGACTGGGACCGCGACCGAATACATTCCCATGCTCCTGCCGGACGCTCATCGCTATTGTCCCAGCGATTCGGCGCCTGGCTGCTCCGGTTTGGGAAGTAATTTTCAGGCCAGCACTGAATGTTGCGACGGAACCATTTTCGATTACAAGCAATGCGGAGTGTCGGGGACAATCGCGACGTGGGACCAAAACACGAATCCGGGAGGGAACAAAGGCGACGCGCAGCAAGGATTGCAATGCCTCATCCACGACCCGCAGCGGGACGTTCTGAATGCTGGGTTCGCAAACAGCAGCCTTATGCAGATCCAACCGGGGCCTTACAGCCAAGCTCGCTACAACGTCGCGCCAGGATCTTTAATCAGCACCAGCGATTCGATCATTACGGTTCCGCTCTTCGACCCGAAGTCCTTGAACAAGGCCACTCAGCAGGTGAACATTGTGGGTTTCCTGCAGTTGTTCGTGAAGGATGTCGGCAAGAAGCCACAGCCGCCACCGCCCGGCCCCCCACCTGACATGAACGCCTATATTTTGAATGTTATCGGCTGCGGAAGCACCCTCACTGCGGGCTCTGCAATTTCAGGTGGTGGAGCATCAGCGATTCCAGTACGGCTCATTCATAACTGAGGTTTTGTCTCGGTCAAGCGGCAAAGACTTGCTTTCCGGGCGGGTGGCTTTACTGAGTAGGAGGCGGAGCCGGCGGCCCCGCATCGGCAGGCGGCTGTACGGGAGTTGGCGGCGCCGTATTGTCGTCCGGAGGAGTCAACACTTCCGGGTTTTCCGGCGGGATGTTTTCCGCTGCGGCCGGCGTGTAAGCCTGAGGAACAGCCACAGACCCAGCGGGAGCGTCCGACTTACGGCTTAGAATCACACTGCGCAATGCTCTGGGATCAGTCTCCGATCCAACGACCACAAAATTCAATCCCGACCCGGTCAGCAGTTCGCCCAAAACTTCGCTGGCCGAACCCGGCCCAAAATCGGCAGCCACGCGGTCCTGCTCCGTGCCCGACGGAATTGCGATTTCAGCGCCCGTCTGTTTTTGGATTTGGAATAGCACTTCAGAGAGAGTGGCTCCAGTGGCATGAATTGACAGCAAGCCGTTAGCAAACTGCACGCTTACGCCGTTCGCGCCGACTGGTGGATGCAGCAAATTTTTTCTAACCAACTGACTGGCAGGCGCGCTTGTGACTTTCACCGTACTCTTAGCTGAAGCCGACACCCACCCGATAGTCGGTGCTGTGGCTGCGCTCTCAGAATCACCGCCCAGGCTCACCAGCAATCCGGCTGCGTTTGGGACAATGCGATACGACTGCGGCGCGTTTAAATCCACCACAATCCGCGTGACCGGAGGCGCGGTCGAGAACAGGCTCACCCGGACTCCCTTCACTTCACCGCGGTTCACCGCAATTCCACGCAGGCTCGCTCCCGGAGCCGTATTCGGAATGTCAATCACTAACCGATCCGGACCAGAAATCATTTGGGATTGAGGCACGGCCGCTGGGCTGGTTTGAATCTGCAACTGAAGCGGGTCCTGACTGACCACCGCGACCCCGCGGACTGCAGTCAATGGCGCTACTTGCGCACCGGCAGGCACCGCAACCCATGCCAGGGCCAAGACTCCGCAGAGATTCTTTAATGCTGCCATCGCACAAAATTCTAGCAGCGTAAGGGGTGTGGCAATCCGCACTTTGGTTCTAGTACCATACGTCCAACCAGGAGGATGTTCCTAAAACGGAATCAGTGTCTTTTCTGGCGGAAGCGCGCGAACACCGCCGCGGCTCCGGAAAGCACCAGAACCATGGTTCCAGGCTCAGGCACCGTCTCGGGAGGCGGTTCGGGCTTGCACTTGTTGTTCTTCGGGTCGTCGGTGCCGGTTTTCTTGGGAACACAACCGGCACCACCGCCACCTGGGATGGGAAGACCGACTGGAAAGGGCATAGAAACGCCGGGTGGCCCCGGGCCGACCAGTGAGCCTCCTGCGGTTGATCCCGGCCCGATCGGCATCACCGGATCACCGTGCAACAAACTGGAACCGAGGCTGGACGGGAACTCTGTTCCGCTGGCCACCGCATCTGGACGGTCGAGCTCGGCAATCAATGGTTCGTCGGGCAAAGTGTTTGCCTGCGGAAGGACTGACACTTGATTCCCACAACGCGTACGCGCGGTGATCCGGCCGTCGGTGAGTAGTTTCTCGCCCCGGTGCAGGCTTGCCTGCTTGCGCGTCCAATGAATCTGGCCTCCCCGGCGGTACGAAAGATAGACCAGCCGTGGACGGTCCACTTCAATCAACCGGGCCCGCTTGTAGTCGAAACCAGCGTAATGCGCGGCCACGGTGGAATCGTGGTCTGCGGCCTGGCGCAATTCGTCCGCTGAACTTACCCCGCCGGGAATCACGGAGTAGGGATAGACAAGCCGGCGGTTACGGGCTTGAATTGCCGCGGCTTGAGGTCCGGCAAGGATCGACAAGCTTTGGCTCTGATTGGCGGACTGGGGCCTTCCCCAGTGGTCGCTGTAAAGATGAATGCCTTCAGAAACCAGGCGAAGTCCGGCTACGCCGACCACGACCAGCAGCAAGAGAGCGAGGCTACGAACCATGGCCCCGGTTAAACCGGCGGGCCTTCTGTGCCTGCGATGGCGACGGCGACTACTGTGGCGATGATGCAAAGGCTCCAATGACTCTCCTGAACGCACACCACTGCCCCAATTAAAGTGGGAGGGGAGAGACTACAACTGTAGTTGCAGTTACGGTACCAGACCGAAAAGTGGCGCCAACCGATAAGTCCATGAAATCTTTGCAGATGTGGTTTCTGCTATTGCAGACGATGTTAGCAGAGTAGGCAAAACCTTGCACATTAATATCTGTTAATAAACTGGGTTCGAATAGCGCACAAGTCAGGGGGAAACGTCATACAATTCAGCGACTTACCATAGACTTGGGCTTGTGGATAAGGCGTCCCGTTTTGGCTCAAGGTCCCTGCGGTCGGGCGTGGCGCGGGTTATATTTGAACCCAATGACGAAAAACACTTCAAAGTCCACAAAACATGGTGCGCACCAGCCATCCGAAACTACCCGGCGAACCGCCATCGCCATCATGGCCGCCGGCAAGGGCACACGGCTTAAGTCGAAGCATCCCAAGGTGCTACACGAAGTCGGCGGCAAGCCGCTGCTGGCGCATGTGATCGCAGCCGCGCAGCAAGTGCTTTCTGCCGCCGACATCTACGCCATCATCGGTCATGAAGCCGAGCGCGTGCGCCAGGCAGTCGAGGACACTGGGGTGCAGTTTGTGGTGCAAGAGCCGCAGCGCGGAACCGGACACGCGCTCATGTGCGCAAGCCAAGCGCTGGCAGCTTACGACCAGGTCATCGTGCTCTCCGGAGACGCCCCTCTTATCACCCCGGAAACTATCCGCAAGCTGCGCGACTTTCACCAGCAGAAACAAGCTGTGATGACCATTCTGAGCGCCCAGCTTGAAGATCCCACTGGCTACGGTCGCATCATTCACACGGGATCAAAAAGCGAGGAAGTTCAGGCCATCGTCGAAGAGAAGTCGTGCACGCCGGTGCAACGCAGGATTCGCGAAATCAACTCCGGGTTCTACGCATTTTCTGTCAAACCTTTGTTTGCCAATATCGAGCGGCTGAACACCAATAATCCACACGGCGAGTACTACCTCACCGACATGGCCCAGGTGCTGCGCACATCCGGAGAGCGAGTCGTGGCGACCAAGACTGAAAACGTCTCGGAGATCCTTGGAAGCAATACCCGCGCCGAACTGGTTGAACTCGATCAGAAAATGCGCCGCGACAAATGTCTGAAATTAATGGCTGCCGGGGTGACGATTTTTTATCCCGAAACCTGCGTGATTGACGCCGACGTCGAAATCGGTGCGGACACCGTCATCGAGCCTTTCGTTCAACTCCTGGGACGCACCCGTATTGGAGCTGATTGCCGGGTGCGGTCTTATTCAGTCATCCGGAGCTCACATATTGGCGATGGCGTCGTCATCCGCCCCGGTTGCGTACTCGATGATGCGCGAGTGGCGAACGGCGCAGTTATCGGACCCTATTCCCACCTGCGTCCGGGAAGCGAAATCGGCGAAGGTGCGCACGTCGGCAATTTTGTGGAGACCAAGAAAGTCCGGCTAGGCAAGGGATCGAAGGCGAACCATCTCACCTACCTCGGCGATGCGGAAATTGGCGAAGGCGTGAACATCGGCGCCGGAACCATCACCTGCAACTACGACGGCGTGCACAAGCACAAGACCATCATCGAGGACGGAGTGTTTGTAGGTAGCGATTCCACTCTGGTTGCGCCGGTCAAGCTGGGCAAGGGATCGTACGTCGGCGCGGCTTCCTGCATCACTGATGATGTTCCTGCCGAGTCGCTAGCAATCGGGCGCGCCAAGCAGATCGTCAAAGAAGGTTGGGTCAAGAAGAAGCGGGAGTCAAGTTGAAAAGCCCAACTCGCAAATGATCGCTCGGGGACTCATCCCCATAAGCGCTAACTTACGCTGTTTGGCTGAAGTTCGACTTCAGCATGTGATTGTGGAGACGCGGACAATTCTTGCAGGGTAACTTCCGGTTGGCGACAAATCAGACAGAACTGCGCAGACATGCAGCATTGGTAGACTCTACACTTCTTTCCTTTCGCCCTTATAACGCTCCCTTGATTTCCTTGTGTAGACTGATCACGCCAACGTAAAAGCGGCTGAGCAAGCAGCGTGTTCTTCCAAGCATGGCTGTTTGTGAAAGCGCCAGATTCAGACGGCGGTCCGGCGCATAAAACGCGGACTGGCATGGAGCCGCTCAACTCTCCTCCATCAGCGTGGAAGCGCGCTTGCCGAGCCTCTTAAGTGCCACTTCGAGACAATGAAGCTCCTCCGCGCTGAGTTCAGAGAACACTCTCTTCATCTGCCCGGAATGCTTTCTGAAAGCGGGAACGATGAGGTCCTTCCCGCGGGGGGTCAGGGCGATGATACGAACACGCCGGTCTTCAGTGCTCTCGACCCGGGTTACCAAGCCCTTCGCGAAGAGACGGTCCACAGCGATACTGATCGAGCCTGGGGTCAAATCGACGATCGGGCCGATCGTATTGACGGGCAAAGGCCCTTTGTTCAGCAGGAGTTCCAGCACGCCGAAATCCGAGAGGCCGAGTCCGGTCTCTTCAATACCAGCGGCGGCGTACCTTGTCAGGGCGCGCATCGCCTTCATCATTACTATCCAGACGTGGTCCGTCCCTTGAATGCCTCGGGTCATAAAAAACCTGAATCTCCGAGAAGTATACATCATCAATTATATTGACATCAATATAGTTGACGCCATGCAATGGCGCCGAGCGAAAAGGAGAACTAGGTTATGAGAACCACTGCCGTAATTGCCCGATATCTGGCGGGCGTGATCTTTCTTGTTATGGGGCTGAACGGCTTCCTGAACTTCATTCCCTTTCCCCCGCCAGCGGGTGTTGCTGGTCAGTTCATGGGCGCCCTTTATGTCTCGCATTACCTGTGGGTGATCTTCGCGTTTCAGGTCATCGCAGGTGTGCTTCTGCTGCTCAACCGCTACGTACCGTTGGCGGTGGCAGTGCTGGCGCCGGTGATTGTCAACATCCTTACTTTCCACG
>WNFF01000953.1_pt1 | contig 31225 bp, 30 predicted proteins | sample 5400441 | NCBI WGS metagenome assembly WNFF01 (sample SAMN13153345, study PRJNA577476) | soil metagenome | isolation source: 120 cm saprolite under Douglas fir tree site 2 hole 3 replicate 1 | place: USA:California | collected 2015-04-18
GTCCGACATCCTCTCAGCGAGGTCCTGGAGGAGAGCCCCGGCGGCAAGCGCAGCTTTCGCTTCATCGCCGGCCCGATCTTCGCCCAGCTGCTGATGGCCGACGAGATCAACCGGGCGAGCCCACGCACCCAGTCGGCGTTGCTGCAGGCCATGCAGGAGCACCACGTGACGGTCGCCGGCAACCGCCACGACGTCCCGCGTCCCTTCCACGTGCTCGCCACCCAGAATCCGATCGAGCAGGAAGGCACCTATCCGCTCCCCGAGGCGCAGCTCGACCGCTTCCTGATGCAGATCGACGTCTACTATCCCGACCGCGACGCCGAGCAGAAGATCGTGTTCGACACCACCGGCACGGAAGAGAGCAAGCCGAAGCCGACCATGACCGCCGAGGAGCTGTTGGCGGCGCAGCGGCTGGTGCGCCGCCTGCCGGTCGGCGAATCGGTGGTGGCCGCGATCCTCAGTCTCGTCCGCTCGGCTCGGCCGGGGCCCGAGACCGGCGACATCGGCAAGCTGATCTCGTGGGGGCCGAGTCCGCGCGCCAGCCAGGCGCTGATGCTGGTGGCGCGCGCCCGCGCCCTCATCGACGGCCGGCTCTCGCCGTCGATCGACGACGTGCTCGAGATGGCCGAGCCGATCCTCAAGCACCGCATGGCGCTGACCTTCGCCGCGCGCGCCGACGGCGAGAGCGTCGAGGCCGTCATCGGCAAGCTCAAGGCGGGCATCGCATAATCCAATGGCGCGACGAGCGGACAAGCATGAGGTCAGGGCGACGCAGCGCGCGAGCGGCGCGGCCCGCACCCTTGCGGAGACCATGCCGCGCCTGATCCTCGAGGCGCGCCGCATCGCCGCCACCGTCATCCACGGGCTGCACGGCCGCAAGCGGGCGGGTCCCGGCGAGAATTTCTGGCAATACCGCCGCTTCCTGTCGGGGGAACCCGCGCGCCGCGTCGACTGGCGCCGCTCCGCCCGCGACGAGCATCTCTACGTGCGCGAGCAGGAATGGGAGGCCGCGCATACCGTGTGGCTGTGGCCGGACCGCTCGCCCTCCATGGTGTTCAGGTCGCACCTCGGCGCCGAATCCAAGCTCGAGCGCTGCCTGGTGGTCGCCTTTGCGCTCGCCGAGGTTCTGGTGCAGGCCGGCGAGCGCGTCGGCGTGCCCGGCCTGATGCGGCCGACCGGCAGCCGCAACGTGCTCGACAAGATGGCGAATGCGATCGTGCACGACGCGACCGAGCGGGCGAGCCTGCCGCCGTCGTTCGTGCCGTCCGCGCTCGCCGAGATCGTCATGGTGTCTGACTTCTGGAGCCCGATGGCGCAGCTGCGAAGCACCCTCGCGCAGCTCTCTGCAACCGGCGCCCACGGCCACCTCGTGCAGATCGTCGATCCAGCCGAGGAGACCTTTCCCTATTCCGGCCACGTCGAGTTCATCGAGCCGGAGGGCGCGGGCGCCATCACCGCCGGCCGCGCCGAGGCCTGGAAGACCGATTACGAGAGCCGCCTCGCCCGCCACCGCGCCGAGATCAGAGCCGAGACCGACAAGCTCGGCTGGAGCTTCACCATCCATCGCACCGACCGGCCCTCGACCGAGCTCCTGCTTGCGCTGCATGCCCGGCTCGGCGCGCCGCCGCTCGGGGCCATCGTGAGCGGCCGCTTGCGCACGGCCTCGCAAGCCGGGAGGCCGGCATGATTTTCCGGCAGGCATTTGCGTCGCCGCTGCAACAGACTCGGTGGACTCCCTCTCCCCGCTTGCGGGGAGAGGGTTGGGGTGAGGGGGATCGAAGCCTATCGAGAGACGTAGGGCCCCTCACCCCATCCCTCTCCCCGCGAAGGGCGGGGAGAGGGAGCAGACCGCGTTTGCCGCTCGCCCAGCAGCCTATTGCACTAGCGATGCTCAACAACGGAGCCGCGGCATGATGGGCTTGCCGCTCGGCTTCGCGCAGCCGCTGGTGCTGCTCGGCCTGCTCGGCCTGCCGGTGCTGTGGTGGCTGCTGCGGCTCATTCCGCCGCAACCGCGACGCGTCGCCTTCCCGCCCACGCGCCTCCTGTTCGACATTTCGCCCAGGGAGGAGACGCCCCGCCGCACGCCGTGGTGGCTCACCCTGTTGCGGCTGACGCTTGCCGCCCTCGTCATCATCGCCGCCGCCGGACCGCTCTGGAATCCGCCGCTCGCGACCTCGAGCGCGAAGGCGCCGCTCGCGCTCCTGATCGACGACGGCTTCCCGGCAGCCGCCACCTGGGAGATGCGCATGCGCACGGCCGACGACCTGCTGGCGCGGGCGGAGACCGACCATCGCGGCGCCGCGCTGATCCCGCTCTCGGAGCCGACGCGCGATATCTCGTTCGAGACCCCGGCCGCGGCGCGGGTGCGGCTCAAGCAGCTCAAGCCGAAGCCGCATGCGGTCAACCGCGCGGACGCGCTGCCCGCGCTCGGCCAGTTCCTCGGCGCTACTCCCGACGTCGAGCTCGTTTGGCTCACCGACGGCGTCGATCTCGGCGGCGGCAGCGAATTCGTCGCCGCGCTGGGACGACTGATCGAGCAGCGGCCCGTCACGGTGATCGAGGGCGGCATCGCCGAGGCCCACGCGCTCACCGCCGCCGACAACGCGGCCGGCAGCCTGACCGTGAAAGTGCTGCGCGCGACGGGCGGCGGCGCTCAAAGCGGCACCGTGCGCGCGCTCGACCTCAAGGGGCTGCCGCTCGGCGAGACCGCGTTCGCCTTCAAGGACGGCGAGCGCGAGACCGACGCCGAGCTCACGCTGCCGGTCGAGATCCGCAACGACATCGCGCGGCTCCAGATCGCCGGCGAGCGCTCGGCCGGCGCCGTGTCGCTCCTCGACAAGCGCTGGCGGCGGCGCTCGCTCGGCGTGATCACCGGGGCGACCGCGGATACCGCCCAGCCGCTGCTCGCCTCGACCTATTACCTCATCCGCGCGCTCGGCCCGTTCGCCGACGTGCGGCTCGCCGAGCGCGGCTCGCCGGGGCAGGCCGTCGGCCAATTCATCGAGCAACGCCTGCCGATGCTGATCCTCGCCGACGTCGGCAATGTCGCCGAGGCGCGCGAAGCGCTCACGCGCTGGGTCGAGGAGGGCGGCGTGCTGGTGCGCTTCGCCGGGCCGCGCCTCGCCGCCGCCGACGACGATCTCGTGCCGGTGAAGCTCAGGCGCGGCGGGCGCGTCCTGGGCGGCAGCCTGTCGTGGGATCAACCGCAGCAGCTTTCCGCCTTCACGCGCGAAAGCCCGTTCTTCGGCATGCCGGTGCCGACCGACGTCACCGTGAACCGCCAGGTGCTGGCCGAGCCCGACGCGACCTTGACCGAGCGCACGTGGGCGACGCTCGCCGACGGCACGCCGCTCGTCACCGCGCAGCGCCGCGGCAAGGGCCTCGTCGTCCTGTTCCACGTCACCGCCGATACGCGCTGGTCAGACCTGCCGCTATCGGGCACATTCGTCGAAATGCTCAAGCGAATCGTCTCCCTGGCCGGCTCGATGGCGGCTGCCGACGCCAATGCCGCAGGCGGCGGGCGCGCCGCCCGCGAAGTATTGCCGCCGACGCGCGTGCTCGACGGCTTCGGCATATTCGGGCCGCCGTCCGCGACCGCGCGCCCGGTGCCGGCGAGCTTCGCCGGGCGCGCCACCGCCGATCATCCGCCCGGCTTCTACGGCCCGCCGGAGGGACTGCTGGCGGTCAATGCGCTCGTGCCGGCCGATCGCCTCGCGGCGCTCGACGTTTCGCCGCTCAACGCTCGCCGGGAAGCCTACCGCGCGAGCGAGCCGGAGGATTTGCGCGGAGCAATCCTGCTCGCGGCGCTCGCGCTGCTGGCGATCGATGCGGTCGTGGTGTTCCTGCTCGCCGGCGGAATTTCGCGGCTCGCGCGCCGCCGGCGGCCGGCGGCCGCCGCGCTCGCCGTCGCCGCGCTCGCCGCGGCGCTCGTCGCACCGCCGCCGGCATCCGCGCAGAACCCCGCGCGCGTGCGGGCGAACGACGAGCAGGCGCTCCGGTCGACGCTCGAGACCCGGCTCGCCTATGTGGTCACCGGCGACGCCGAGGTCGATCGCATCAGCAAGGCCGGGCTGCAAGGCCTCACCCTGTTCCTGGCGCAGCGCACCGCGCTCGAGGGCGGCGAGCCGATCGGGCTCGATCCCGGGCGCGACGAGCTTGCCTTCTATCCGCTGATCTACTGGCCGATCGCGCCGGGCGCGCCCAAGCCGTCGCGCGAGGCGCTCGAGCATATCGACGCCTACATGAAGCAGGGCGGCACCGTCCTGTTCGACACCCGCGACGCGATCGAGGCGCCGGCCGGCCCCGGCGGCGCGAACCGCGGGCCCGGCATGCAGGCGTTGCGCGCCATCCTGTCCGCGCTCGACATCCCCGAGCTCGAGCCGGTGCCGCGCGATCACGTGCTGACCAAGACGTTCTACCTGCTGAAGGAGTTTCCGGGACGCTTCAGCACCGGCCAGCTCTGGGTCGAGGCCTTGCCGTCGACGACCGACGATGAGCCGGCAAGCCGGCCGGCGCGCGCCGGCGACGGCGTGTCCTCGATCATCATCACCTCGAACGATTTCGCCGGCGCCTGGGCGATGCGCCAGGACGGGCAGGCGATGTTGCCGCTCGTCACCAGCGAGCCGCGCCAGCGCGAGTTCGCGTTCCGCGCCGGCGTCAACATCGTGATGTACACGCTCACCGGCAACTACAAGGCCGACCAGGTCCACGTTCCGGCGCTGCTGGAGCGGCTCGGACAGTAACCGCAGCCCTGTCGTTCCCCGCAAGCGACCGCCGAGAAAGAGGAAGTTGAACAGTTGAATTTCGGCATCTCGTTCTCGCCGCTGGTTCCCGCCGCCGTCGTGTGGACGGCGGCGGCGGTCGCGTTCGCGCTGGCGCTGCTCGGCGCGTTCGGGCGCAGCCGCGGCGCCATCGCCCGCACCGTCGCGCTCGCGCTGTTCGTGCTCGCGCTCGCCAATCCGTCGATCACGCGCGAAGACCGCGATCCCTTGACCTCGATCGCCGTGGTGGTGGTCGACAAGAGCCCGAGCCAGGAATTCGGCAACCGGGCGCAGCAGACCGAGGCCGCGCGCGCCGCGCTCGCCGAGCGTCTCGGACGCATCCCCAACATGGAGGTGCGCTTCGTCGAGGCCGGCGAGGCCGACGGCGAGACCGACGGCACGCGGTTGTTCGCGGCGCTGTCGGCGGCGCTCGCCGACGTTCCCCACGACCGCGTGGCCGGCGTCATCTTCATCACCGACGGGCGCGTGCACGACGTGCCGAGCGAGGCCGCGGCGCTCGGCTTCGCCGCGCCGGTCCATGGGCTGATCACCGGCCGCAAGGACGAGCGCGACCGCCGCGTCGTGCTGGTCACCGCGCCGCGCTTCGGCATCGTCGGCCAGACCCAGGCCATCACCTTCCGCGTCGAGGATCAGGGCGCGCCGCCGGGTCCGGCGCAGGTGACCGTGCGCCGCGACGGCGAGACGATCGAGACCCGCAACGTGCGCGTCGGCGCCAACGTCAGCATCAACGTGCAGATTTCGCATGCCGGGCCGAACATCGTCGAGATCGAGGCCGCTCCGCTCGACAACGAGCTGACCCAGGTCAACAACCGGGCGGTCGTGTCGATCGACGGCGTGCGCGACAAGCTGCGGGTTCTGCTGGTGTCGGGCGAGCCGCATGCGGGCGAGCGGACCTGGCGCAATCTTCTCAAGTCCGACGCCAGCGTCGATCTCGTGCATTTCACCATCCTGCGCCCGCCGGAGAAGCAGGACGGCACCCCGATCAACGAGCTGTCGCTGATCGCCTTTCCGACGCGCGAGCTGTTCCAGCAGAAGATCAACGAGTTCCAGCTGATCATCTTCGACCGCTACGCGCGCCAAGGCGTGCTGCCGATCATCTATTTCGACAACATCGCCCGCTACGTGCGCCAGGGCGGCGCGGTGCTGGTGGCGGCCGGGCCCGACTATGCGAGCCAGACCAGCATCTGGCGCACGCCGCTCGACGCCATCCTGCCGGCCGAGCCGAGCGGCCGGATGACCGACGTCCCGTTTCGAGCGGCGCTCACCGACCTCGGCAAGCGTCATCCGGTGACGCGCGGGCTCGAGGGCGCCGACGAGGACCCGCCGCACTGGAGCCGCTGGTTCCGCCTGGTTGATGCGCGTCCTTCCAAGGGCATGGCGGTGATGCGCGGCCCGGACAACAAGCCGCTGCTCCTGCTCTCGCGCGAAGGCGACGGCCGCGTCGCGCTGCTCCTCTCCGACCACATCTGGCTGTGGGCGCGCGGCTACGAGGGCGGCGGGCCGCATATCGATCTGCTGCGGCGCCTGTCGCACTGGCTGATGAAGCAGCCCGACCTCGAGGAGGAGGCGCTGCGGCTCATGGTGCGCGGGCGCGATCTCACGGTGCAGCGCCAGACCATGTCCGACACCGTGGGCGAGATCACGCTGACCACCCCGTCCGGCAAGACCCGCAGCGTGACGCTGTCGCAGGCCGAGCCCGGCGTCTGGCGCTCGACGCTCGAGGCCAACGAGCTCGGGCTCTGGCGGGCGACCGACGGCACGCTCACCGCGCTCGCCAATGTCGGCCCGGCCAATCCGCGCGAGTTCGCCGAGGTGACGTCGACGACCGGGGTGCTCTCCCCGCTGGCCAATGCCACCGGCGGCGACGTCGTTCGGATCGAGGACGGCAGCGGCGTCCATCTGCCGCGAATCGTCGCGGTGCGCTCGAGCGACACCTTCAAGGGCGACGACTGGCTGGGGCTGCGGATGCGGGAATCGAGCGTCGTGCGCGGCATCGGCGTGCTGCCGGTCTTCGCCGGCCTGATCGGGCTCCTGCTCCTGATCGGCAGCCTGGCCGCGACCTGGATGCGCGAAGGCCGCTGAGGAGCGGCAACGGCGCACTGGCGCCGCCGCGCGCGCCTCAAGTAATATTCGACCGATCTCCGGGGGCGAGCCGGGCGCGTGCTCTCCATCATCTTCCACCAACCGAAGCGAGGGTGTCGCCGATGAAGTCTACCGTCAGCGCAGCAGCGTTGCTGTCCGCCGTGGTCGTTCTGGCGCCGATTCATTCGCGGCCGGCCGAGGCACAGTCTTCCTGGGGTCCGCCCAATCCGCAGATCGACATCGCCTACGGGGAGCCGAAGGACCCCGAGTTCCGGCCGTTCTACGACAAGCTCAAGAAGCGCCAGGTGCTGGAGGAGCTGCAGGCGTTCCTGGCGCCGCTGCGCCTTCCCCGCAAGCTACTCGTGAGGACCGATGAATGCGGCGGCAGCGGCGTCCACTACAAGCCGGGCGGGCCGGTGACGATCTGCTATGAATACATCGCGCGGATCGAGCAGGCGGCGCCCGACGTCAAGCTGCGGATCGGCGGGCAAGTCTTCACCAAGGAGGACGCGCTGATCGGCGCCTTCGTGCACGCCGCGCTGCACGAGGTGGCGCGCGCCGCGTTCGACGTTCTCGAGATCCCGGTCTGGGGGCGCGAGGAGCACGCCGCCGACCGCGTCGCCGGGTTCATCATGTTCCAGTTCGGCGAGCAGGTCGCCTACCAGACCCTGGTCGGAACCTCCTGGTTCCTGTCGCAATCCTCCGCCGTGCAGACCGGGCTGCCGAGCGGCGATTTCGCCTATACCCGCGCCCTCGACGGCGAGACGCTGCAGCGCTTCTACAACACGCTGTGCATCGCGTTCGGCGGCGACAGCGTGAAATTCGCGTTCGTGAAGAAGTCGCTTCCGGAGCGTCGCGCCAACAACTGCCGATGGGAATATCTGCAGCTGCAGCGCTCGTTCCGCGACACCTTCATGCCGTACGTGGACCAGGACCTCCTGCAGAAGGTCAGGGCCACGAACTGGCTCAAGCCCGAGGACGGGAAATAGAGCATTTTCAGGAAAAAAGCCTGCCCCGGCCTTGATCCGGGGTGGGAACCGGTTTTCCGTCCGAAAATGCGACCACGCAAAAAAGCTAGCGCGGGCCCGCCGTCGTCCCCGCATCGCGGGACGCCGCCTCCCGCCCGATCAACCGACCGGAACAAGGTAACCTCATGAATCGCTTCGCCACGGTTGCAGTATTTGCGGCGGCCGCAGCCTGGCCCGCCATGTCCGCGGCCCAGAGCCAGCCCCCGCGCAATCCCAACATCGTCGTCGACTATATCGAGCCGCGGCCCCCGATCGATCCGCAGGACAAGGACTATGCCGACGACCTCGCCGCCTATAAGCGCTTCATGAAGATTTACGAGCGGATGAAGCAGCGTCAGGTGCTCGAGGAGTTGAGCGCGTTCCTGGCGCCGCTCAAATTGCCGAGAACGCTGCGGGTGAGGACCAAGCCGTGCGGCATGGTCAATGCGTTCTACGACCCCGACGAGTGGACCGTGACCATCTGCTACGAGTGGATCGACGCGACCGAGACGTTCGCGCCGGCGGCGACGTCGCCGGAGGGCTTCACGCGCCAGGAGGTGATCGTCGGCGGCTTCGTGGGCGTCGTGCTGCACGAGATGGGCCATGCCGTCAACGACATGCTCAGCCTTCCGGTGCTCGGCCGCGAGGAGGACGCCGCCGACCAGGTCGCCGGCTTCGTCATGCTGCAGTTCGGCAAGGACGTCGCGCGCACCGCGGTCAAGGGCATGGCCTATGTCTGGCTCAACTTTGCGCGCCAGGATCGCGCCGCCTATTGGGACGTGCACTCGACGCCCGGGCAGCGCTTCTACAATTTTCTCTGCATCGGCTATGGCGGCGATCCGGAAACGTTCAGGGACCTGGTCGAGAAGTGGCTGAGCAAGGACCGGGTCGCGAGCTGCGCCCACGAATACCAGCAGGTCAGGAACGCCTTCATCAAGACCATCCTGCCGCACATCGACCAGGAGCTGATGAAGAAGGTTCAGGCGACGCAGTGGCTCAAGCCCGGCGACGGCAAGTGGGACTGAAGCCGCGCGCCGTGGCGCGACGTGCCATCGTCGGGCCGCGGCGAGCGCGAGGACGGCGGGAAAATCGCGGAGGTCCGCTGGACCTCCGATTCCGGGCTGGATTCATGCACCGCAACGAACGACGCGATGTGCCAACAGCGGAAGTGACCGTGCGTCGAACTTACCGTCCTGGCGCCAACGGCGCGCGCCCAAAAATGACGGCGGGGACGCCCTCCTCGCTGATATTGGCCTGTAGTAGAACCAGCGGTGTATCGGCGTCGTTAGCCCACTGATGCACCCATCCATACGGTTCGAAGTGCGGCATTCCTGTTGCTTTTCGCTCGCTCTTCTCGTCCGCCCTGAATAGGCCTGGGCCGGACAAGATGTAATAGAGCGCCGCGGCTGATCGATAGTGAGGGGCATTGAGCGCCATGTGCGGTGGAAAGGTAACGCGGGTCAAGGTAAACTCATAGGGACCCGCTTTGAGATGCGAAATGGGTCCAGCAGTCCGATAAAGCTCTGTCACAATCGCGGGCTCGTGGGCTGCGGCAGAATCCAATTCGATGGCACGAGCCAGGACGAAGTGAAGAAAAATCGCAGGTTCAGCTCCGGCAGCAGTCAATGAGTGAACCTTTCCAGCGTCCAGCAGAAGTGCATCTCCCTCTCGTAACGAATGCTGGCCAACATCCGCTTGAGCGAACATCGATCCTGACAAGATATAGATGAATCCAACGGGTCCTGAATAATTTGTCGATTTGCTGGCCGGCAACTGTACCTTCGCCAGCTTGAAAAACAGCGGGGCGTCGACGAGGGTTGGCAAGCTCGCCAGCGCTAACACGGTGCGCACTGGCGTCACCGTTGGCCCCTGTTGCGCCAGGGATGTCGGTGCATCTAAGGACAAAGTCATGAATACTGCGCTCAGCAGCGCCGCGGGCAGCCCCGATCGGGCGCGTTTCATGTTGCCTCCCAACCAGGCTTGATCGGCTTCTTGCGGGCCGGATTGCGAATACGACCCATGTACTTTACGTTAGCGGCAGGGTCCGTAGGGGGCAAGCGCCGCCCTGCATCTGGCGTTTTCACAAGAGCCTCCGCATGTGCCGCCTATGCGCATTCGAAGGGGATGATCGAGGAGACGCCGAGACTTGCGCGTCAAAGAAGAGCTTTTTCCAGCCAGCATTGGCGTTGGTCCGCTCAACGTCGAGCACGTTGAGCTGCGTCGCGGTTGTATTGCTATTTGTTACCCTCATCGCGCCACCCGCGCTCCCGCAACAAACTTCTCGAGTGCCGCGCGTTGGTATCTTATCGCCCTATACGGCGTCCGGAAGCTCGTTCCAGGATGACATCAAGCGCGGATTGATCAACCTCGGCCGCCTCGAGGGAAAAACGGTCGAATTTGAGTCCCGATTCGCCGACGGGCGAAGCGAGGAGCTCCCGCGTCTCGCCACGGAGCTTGTGCAGCTCAGGATGGATATCATTGTGACGACCACGGCTCCTGCCGTTCGCGCCGCTAAGCAGGCTACGAGCACGGTGCCCATTGTTATGGGGGAGGTAGATGATGCGGTCGAGCAAGGATTCATCGCCAGCCTTGCTCGGCCAGGCGGTAATGTGACGGGAACATCGTGGCTCAACACAGAGCTCAACGGAAAACGGCTCGATCTCCTGAAACAAGCCCTGCCAGGACTTTCGCGCGTCGGAGTGCTGCGCGAGGCGGTGGCGGCGGGAGCTTCGGCGCGCGGGATTATGGCCGCCGCACGGGCCCTTGGCGTACAAGTGTACATCTGGGAGCTCCGTCTTCCTAACGAGCTCAATGACGTATTTTCTGACATGGCTCGGAACGGGGTGGACGCGCTTAGCGTGCTCCAGAGCCCGATGATCGTGACCGAGAGCAGCCGGATCGTGCAGCTCGTCGCACAGCATCGACTCCCAACAATTTTTCCGGACCGGCACTTTATCGACGCAGGTGGCCTGATGAGCTACGGCCCCAGTATGCCTAGTATGTATCGACTTGCGGCGACCTATGTGGATCGCATCCTCAAGGGTGAAAGGCCGAGCGATCTTCCTGTCCAGCAACCAACAAAGTTCGAGCTTGTCGTCAACCAAAAAACTGCGAAGGCGCTCCGGCTCACGATTCCTGAATCTTTTCTACTGCGCGCCGACGAGGTGATCGAATAGCGGTTCACTGAGAGTCAGCTTCGGGTCATTTGTACCGTTTTTTGACCGAGGCCGCGCGTCGATCCCGCGTCCGCTGTACCACCAACATCGGCCTTCGGTGAATGAAGCAAGCCTGATCTGTTTGTCGCGCCCTCGCAAGCGTCCGCCGCTGAATCGGCATTTGTGTGATGGCCGTCACAGCGCAGCGCAATGGCAGCTTTAGCATTGGGCCCGTGACTCATTGTCTAGCGAAGAGGAGCTCGCCATGACGACGTTCATCAGAAAGACCCTCGCCACCGTAACACTCGGAGCCACGCTTCTCGCCGCCGGCCCCAGCATGGCCGGCATGAGGGCAGGCATACGTGGAAATGGCCCCGAAGTGCAGGGCTGGAGCAATGGCTGGGCCAATGGCCTCAGCAGGAATGGCATTACCCGTAATGGCGGGCAAGCCGATGCCGACGCGCTTCGCGTGATCGGGATCGAGCTACCCTCCGAGGCTTCGGCGCGCTAGGTCGCGGCCCTGCTCCATGGGCTCTCGGAAATGTCGTTGCGCCGCGCTGATCGCCGCGGCGCTGCTTGCGGCTTGCGCCGATGGGCGCGCTGAAGAGGGTCCATCGCCGTCCGCGACGGCGCGCGTCGATGTCGTCGGCACGACGTTGCGCGCGCAGCGAGCGGACGGATCGGTGTTGGAAGGTACGGCGCTGGTCGGGGCAGTGCTCGTGGTCGCGGTCGGCAGCGAGACGCTCAGGGTACGCATTGCGAACGTCGAGCAAGATGCGCGCGACCCGCGCGCCGAGGTGCTGCTCTATGATTTTCGCGTGATCGCGCCAAACGGCGCGGAAGAGCCATTGTGCCGACCTGATCCGGACGGGCGCCGGCTTGGCTTGCCGCTTGCCGGGCGCAGCGACGCGGCGGGCATTTTGCGGCCGAGCGCGGCCGATGAATTCGAGCTCGTCTGCACGTCGGGTGCGCGGGGCAAGTGCGTGCGTTTCGGCTACGCGCCTTGGCGAGAGACGTCCGACGGCCGGCCCATGCTCGACTGGTACAACGCCTGTGTCCGCATGATGCGCGGCGACTATTGCGGCGACGGCCGTCCGTTCACCCGCGACGGCACGATCATCGACATCTACGATCGGATCGGCGTCCAGAGGTCGGACGAGGATCCATCATTCAGTTTCGAAGCCGCTTGGGGGCCCGAAGGTGCCCTGTGCGTCGCGCATCCGCGCATTCCCGAAATTATCGATCTCGAGGGCCTCGCGCGCGCCTGCCCGCGGCTTGCCGGAAAGCTTGGACCCACGGTCTGCAACGAAAATGCTCCCGGCGGGCTTCTCATCAACCGCTCGCGGTGAGGTAGGGAGACGTTACATTGAATTATCGCGGCTTATACCAACGGCGCTGGAGCCTGACTCTCCTCTCGTCATTGCCGGGCTTGACACCGCAAGTCGGGCTGGCCCGACTTGCGGCACTCAATAATGCGGAACTCGGGCAAGCCCGAGTTCCGATGCAATCCATCATCTTAATCAAAAAGCTCTTTTTCTGATGGATGCCCGGGTCAAGCCCGGGCATGACGGGTCGAGAGGCAGTGCCGTTGGTATTATATCCCGCATGAACGCCAATATCGTGTTCTCGGCGGTCGGTCATCGTTTACAAAATCCGGCAATCGCCGTTCACGCGCGGATCGCGCGACCAAGCCCGCGGTTCGCCGCCGGGGACGGTGATTTCTTCCTTGCCGGTCGCCGTGCTATGCTTTGAAACGAATTGCCGCCCCGCATAAAAGGAAAAATCATCGAAATGGGGCCGCTGCCGCGCCGTGTCGCGACCGACAGGGAACGGGGACACAGGGATGCGCTTCATGGAATGTGGAAGGCCCGTGCCGGCGGCCGCTGCCGTCGCCGCCTCGGTCTTGTGGCTGGCCGCGGCGCTCGATGCGGCGCCGGCGGCGGAAGACAAGACCTATGTGATGAAGATAACCCTCCCTACCCTGAACGACACGGTGCACCAATTAGCCAAGAATTACGCCGCAGCGGTCGAGAAGGATTCGGGCGGTCGCATCAAGGCCGAGGTTTATCCCGCGAGCCAATTGGGCCCGATCGCGCGGCAGATCGAAGGCGTGCAGTTCGGCGCGATCCAGTGCGCGGTCATTCCGCCCGAGTTCTTCGTCGGCGTCGACGAGCGCTTCGAAGTGATGACCGCCCCCGGGCTGGTCGACTCCATGGAGCACGGCCAGCGGCTCGCCGCGGATCCGGCGGTGCAGAAACTGATGCTCGGGCTCGGCGCCAACAAGGGGCTGCATGGCGCCGCGCTCTTTCTGGCGACACCGTCCGCGATCATCTCGAAGAAGCCGATCCGCACCCTCGTCGACTTCAAGGGCAAGAAGCTTCGCATCTTCGCGTCGGATTTCCAGTTCGAGGCGCTCAAGCGGCTCGGCGCGACGCCGGTGGCGATGACCCTGGGCGACGTGCTGCCGGCCCTCCAGCAGGGCGCCATCGACGGTGCCATCGCCGCCCTCGCCGTCTACGTTCCCATGCAGTATCAGGACGCGGCCAAATACGTGACCGAGACCAACCAGACCGCCATCTTCCTGGCCGTCGAGATCAGCCGCAAATGGTACGACGGGCTGCCCAAGGATTTGCAGCAGATCGTCGACGAGGCCGCCGCCAGAGAGGCGGCGGCGATCAATCCGTGGGCGGTCGAATTCAATGGCAGGATGCGCAAGGTCTGGGTCGAGAGAGGAGGCGAGCTCATCAGCCTGCCGTCCGATGAGCAGGCGGCGATGATGAAGACGCTTGCGAGCGTCGGCACCGACCTCTCGAAGTCGAAACCCGCGCTCGCCGCCGCCCTCAAGGTGGTGACCGACGCGTCGGCGCAGACCCGGTAGAGCATTATCCTAATGTGCCCGTGTGCTCGAACGGCAAATTCCGATAGCCGAAAGAAAATGCCAGCATGCAGCGCTCGGCTGCGCACCCGCGAGACCGGGCATCGCCCTCAGCAGGGGCTGCACGGTGTGGAGTGGGGGCAGGTTGACCGCAAATCCGCGTGCGCCGAGTTCCTTGTAACGCTCTGAGTCCTCGATCGTCGGTGAGAGGAGTTCTTCAATCCTGATGGATTCTTTGCGCTCCGCCTCTCCGAGTCCATCGAACCCGTGGACAAGGTGTCCATCGGTCGACAAGACGTATCTGTGCGGGATCACATTGGCGAGCTCGCCACGGTCCCCGAGAACGCAGACAAGGAAGTAGTGCTCGCCGGCTTCGGCACCGATCAGCAGGCTGCGACCCCCTTCGCCAAGTCCACGGAATCGAGCCCAGTCGCGCCAGGACAATTTGGCCCATTTGGTCCGGCATTTATCCCAGTGCAGAATAACGGTATTTTCGGGAGTTCCTTTCATCGGCGTCTCCCGGGTTCGCATCAAGTGGAAGTGCGAAACTCGCTGGCGCGGTCGGCTACGGATCGTGCGATGAACCGCCGCGCGCGTCGGGTGACATCGGTTGGACCGGTCAGCCGACTTTGAGATTCTCCGCGGATTCTTTCCCGCGGTTGCTGACGACTTCATATTGGACGATCTGTCCCTCGTTGAGGCTGCTCAAACCGGCCCGCTCGACCGCGGAAATATGAACGAACACGTCCTTGCCGCCGCCTTGAGGTTGAATGAATCCATAGCCCTTGGTCGGGTTGAACCACTTCACGGTTCCGGTGGCCATCGTCGTCTCCCTGCGTTGTTCAGGTGAACTGCTCGCACACGGGTCGCGCGATGCAGCAGATCCGAGTTTTGGGAGATGACTTGAGAGCACCCCAAGAACGGGAGCGTAGCAAGGCAGACCAAAAACTTGGGACCTTCACTTGTATGATCTCTGCGAGAGTGGGTCAATGAGGCTCTCGCGCAAAGCGCAGCCCGCTGAGCGCCCGAACCTAAGGCGAGCCACCACGCCGACGGGGCGAAGGTTTGATCTCCAGGACCACCGTGTGCGAGCGGCCGTGCGCGAGGCTCTGAAAGATGTGGCTTGCGCCTCCGGTACGCGGTCGAGGGACAACGCGGGTCCAATTCGGGCCCAGCCGCGCTACCGCCGATTCGATCTCCACATCCGTCGGCGCCGAATGGGTTCGTGCAAGGGTTTCTTTGGTCTCGATCATTCGTCGCCCGATCCTTGAGTGCGCGCCGCGCGACTCGTCACTAGGAGGCTCGTTTTACCGCAAACGGGCGGTCCCGAATTGCAGCGGACTGCCGGCGCAATGGATATTCAGCGCTATCATACAATTGGCGTATTCCGCCGGAGTCGAACCTTTCCTCGTTCACTTCGAGGAAGGTTCCCGCGAATAACTTGGCAGGCAGTACCTCAATTGCGTAGCGGACGGCTTCGGCCGCTGCGGCAAATCTCATGTACGTCACCGCTCCCATTGCCCTCGAATTTTGTCTCCTGGGGAACAGCTCCGCCGCGGCGCCGTAGTCGAAATAGGACATTTCATGCTCCAATTGGCATGCCGGCTGCAAGACGGCGCACGGCAGGGGTCTGAGAGGCTCACCACCACGAAACAGAGGGTGCGCGTACATCCGGCGTCACCAGATCGATCTCGTGGTGGGTTCAGATGACGGAGCCTTGCGGCATCGACATCCTTGTGAGCTCGTATATGGGGACGCGGGCGAGCTTCCACAATGAGAAAGAATCACAAGCGGCGCGGAGCCACGCCGGCGGCGATGACCTTGGGCGACGTGCTGGCGGCCCTCCAGCAGGGCGCCATCGACGGCGCGATCGCCGCCGGTACGGGTCGACCCGGTCAGGCCCGTGGAGATCAGCCAGCGCCCGCTGACGGTGAAGCGGTCGGATTGTGACGCCCGTCACAGCCGGACGGGCGGATTCGGGCGAGGCTGCACGTCGACATGACAGTCATCGCAACGATCGTCGCCGTACCCGCCTGTGAGCTGGTTCACCGTCGTGGTCGTGACCGCATGGTAGCGATCGTGTCGAGGAGATGAAAATGCATGCTCGTATCGACGTCTCGCCGGTCGCACAAGCCGCCGCCTTGCCGCGCCGCGCGAACGATGATCGCCCGGAGGGGCGCGGCATGCCTCGGGCGGCCGCTGCCCCGGCGCTGCCGGATCCCGACCGCGCCCGCTACGAGCCCTATCCATGGAGCTGCCTGCTCGATCGCTACCTCGAGGGTTGGGCCGAGGCGAATCTCGGCAAGATCTTCGCGGCAACCACGCACGGCTACTGCTTCGACGATCCGCTCGTCGGCCAGTTCTCGCGGTGGAATTTCCCGGCCTACTTCGAACGCCTGCAAGCCCGGTTCGCGTGTGCCGGCGCGACTGGGCCACAGGACTTGGCCTTCGTCATTCGCGGCCCGATGGACGGACCCCTGCAGCGCGGCCGGCTGAAATTCTTTCGCGAGGCCCCGCGGCTCGGTCTCACCGGAGTCACGTTCATCACGATCAGCGAGCGCGGCGTCGTCGCGGAAAACGTGGCTTACGACCTCAACCTGGCATGCGACGTATTGCGCGCCTCCCGCAAGGACATCACGGCCAACCATTCGAGGCCGGGCTGGCCTTGACGACGCGCACGAACGCGAGCGACTGGATCGAGGCCAATCGGAACAATCAGCAATTCAGCCGCGGCCGGCCGACGTCGGCGGCGGCCCCTCCCCAGGAGGGCCTGCGGATGTGGTTTCACCGCCGAGCTAGGGCTGAAATTCGAAATCCGAACCACGAAGTCCCCCAAAATGAATACCAGGGACGAAACTCTCACCGCGAAAGTTACCGCGCTTGCGAAGACGCACGGAACAGACGGTCCGCTGACGCGACGGGCCGCGACGGCTGCGGCGGAACGACAACCCCCTGGCTCGCCGGACGATCTGCCTTTCGCCGATCGGGTGCGACGTGTCTCCGGCTCAGGATCGCGGGCAGCAGGTTCTTACCGAGTACCGCGCAAGCCGACAGCACGCCGCCCGCGAGGGCCCCCGCCACGCCGCAGCAGCAGATGTCCGCCCCGCAAAGAAAGAGACCGTTAACGGGCGTCTTGGCACGCAGCCAACGCGCGTCGAACCGTGCAGGGGAATGCGCAAGTCCGTAGATTTCGCCATGGGCGTGTCCAGCGAAGTGCCGCGTCGACAGCGGTGTCGACAGCTCCGCATGGTGGATCTTCCCCTGGATCGACGGGACTTCGCGAAACGCGGTTTGGAGCAAACGCTCAGCCAAGCGTGCCTTGAATGCCTCGTACTCTGCGCCTCGCTTCTGCCAGCGGCCGTTCTCCCAAGGTCGAAACCATTCGTAGGGCACCAGCGTGATGATGTCCACGGTGGCGAGGCCGGGATGACGGCGCTCGAAATCGGGGTCCTTCGACGAGGGAAACGAAATGAAGACCACTGGGAATGAAGATGCAGGATCCTCGCGAAACCGCGCAAAATTCCCATCGTGATCGTAGCCACCATAAACCCAGAGATTCGTCTTCGGAAGCCCGAGCTCCGCAGCCGTACCCCGAATGCCCAGATAGAGACACACGTGCGCGATCGAGGGTGCGGCCGGTGCCGCCCATCGAGCTCCAAGCTCGACAAGCACGTGCTGAGGCATGAGCGCCCCGAATGTCGCCGCAACGCCGGCGTCGCTCACCACGCACTCGGCACGAAACTCGCGCCCATCCGCCATGCGCACACCAATCGCCCGGGTCCCTTCGAGCAGGATGCTTTGAACTTCTGCGCGGGTCAGGACGGCTCCCCCATGGCGCTCGATCTTCGGAATGATGGTCTCCGCGATGCGCGACGCGCCACCCACCGGGTAGGCGGCTCCGCCAAAGTAGTGATCTGCCACGAGCGCGTGAATGCCGAAGCTCGACTGGGAAGGCGTTAACCCGTAATTCCCCCACTGCGCTGTGAGAACCCCTCGGAGTCGCGGATCGCCTACGCATTCCGAAATGACGTCCGCGGTGGAGCGCCGAGCGTAACGTAGGAACGGATATCGAAGCGCGGGCCCGAACGCGCGCGACAAAAAGGACGGGAGGGCTTTTTCCCCGAAGAATAGTGAGCTCCGATGCACGGCGGCTTCGACGCATGCGAAATAGCGATCGATGCCTTGCGCCTCCGCTGGGAAGCGCGAGACCAGCATGTGGCGCAGCGCCGCTTTGCCGCGCGGAAGCGGATAGCGCTCGTCGCCGAACGCGATGGTGTCGTAGCCATCGCCCATGTCGGCCCATTCGAGCTCACCACTGGTCAAATGGTCGAAGACGGCCCGCAATACCGAGCCTTGTTCGTTCACTTTCCCGATGTAGTGGACCCCGACGTCCCACTCGAATCCGGGTCGCCGGAAGGTATGCGTGAACCCGCCGGCCGTGTAGTGCCGTTCCAGAACGAGGACGCGCAGCCGACCGTGTTCGGCTAGCAGGGCGGCGGTGACCAGTCCGCCAATTCCTGAGCCGATGACGACGACGTCATAGCCGGCCCGTGCCGCGAAGTGCTTGTAGGGAGTGCCGATGCTCATGGCTTTTTCTCCTTCGCCTCGACATGGCCGGACCGGGGTCCAAGTGCTGCCGGATCATCAATGTCGCGATCCCCACTGTTTCCAAATCCGTACGCCACCCTGAGCCGGTTGTCTCGCATATGGCACAAGAGCTCGCGGACCTCTTTGTCGGTCGTCTCCTCGGCACGCTGTGCACACTGCGCGGCAATCCTCTGGCGGTAACTCACCTTTCGATTCAGGGCCGCCACCTCGCGAGGCCCCAACCCGAAGATAACCTGACACTCGAGCAGTGGACAATCAGAGGCTTGAACGCTAAGCCCAGCTGTTGTTAGACGAACGAAATTAATCTGGGACGGCACCGATCCAGAGGCGTAGACTTAAGCTACGATCTCGGCGGGGCGCCCCATCGGAGCGTCAACGAATATCGCTGCGGTCCTCGGATTACTCGACCGGTCGAGCGAAGGATAGCAAAATGGCTGAAGTGCAATCTGATGAAGACATCGGACGCCAAATTCTCGCTGTTTTTACCAAACATAAAATTCGCGCGGGCGGCACCCTTCGACGCAATTATTTTGTCGAGGTGAGAGATGCTGATTTTCGACGAGGGATGAACAAAGCGGTCGAAAAAAATTGGATTAAAATCAAAGTGCGCGACCGCTACACATACGAGCTCACCGAAGCAGGTTTTACTGCCGGTTGAACGCTTGAACGGCTTCCGGTGGGGGGTCGAGCGCGACCGTACATCGAGGGTTCAACGACACGCGGGCCGCGATCAAAAGGTGGACACCGCTCGACGGCGGCCTGATCTCCTATGGGGCTGATGTGGTCGACCAGTTCCGGCGCGCGGCCGGCTACGTCGATCGCATCCTCAAGGGCGAGAAGCCGGCCGACCTTCCGGTGCAAGCGCCGACCAAGTACGAGTTGGCGATCAACCTCAAGACCGCCAAGGCGCTTGGCCTGACCGTACCGGACAAGCTGCTCGTTGGGGCCGACGAGGTGATCGAACGAGCGGCTCGCCGCATGTCTCCTGCGGGTCATGGACGGCGGTGGGCCGCATGTCCACAGACGGTCGGGTGATCCTTCGATAGCGGCTGTGTCGCTGCACCGCAGAAAATCGGCGAAATGTGCCACACACGGACAGCGCACCGCTACCGGATCGGACGCCGGTCATGAATCTCGCGCGTGGGCAGATGACCGTGTCGAGTTGAATACCCGACGTCCGCTAAGAACACGGCCATGATCTCGGGCGGGTTCGAGGGAAATCTGCTCTGACCCGCGCCGATCTGGTCGTGTCTACCGTTTGACCCACAGGCTCTTGGGGACGAGGCAATGCACGCCCTTCTCCGGCGCGTCCATCTCGCCGACTCGGCAGTCCATCGTCATGCTGGCGAGCGAATAGGCATCGAGGCGTGAGAGCGACTTCTGTTTCTGCAGGAGCTCGATCATGCTCCATGAGGCCGTGTCCATGGCCTTGTTCATGTCGCTGTTGCCGGCATAAGTCACCAAATAGTCTGCGGTCTCGGTTGTCGGCCACGGCGCGGCGAGCGGTTTGCTCGTGTCCTTCGAACTCATGCAGTGGACGCCCTTCTTGATGTCCACGACCTGCGTCACGCGGCAGTCGGACGTCGTCGAAACGAGCGCCAGCGCCTGTTCAGGTGAGATCTTGCGCTGCTCAGCGAGGAACTTTGCCGTTTCCGATTTTGCGTTCGCGAGCGCCTTGGTGAGATCTTCGTCGAAGCCCATCGTAATCCATTCCGTCGGCGTCTCGATCCGCGGCCATTGCAGCCTGGTCGCCTTGTCGACCGTGATAGTCAGGGTGATCTCCTCGAAAGCAGTTTCCAGCGCCGTGAGGTTGACTTCACCATTTCCCTGTGCCGCATGGGAGTCGCCGGTCCAAACGAGCGCTCCGCGAACGAACACGGGGACGTACAACGTCGTGCCCTCGACGAGATCGCGGTTGTCCAGGTTGCCGGCGTAGGGTCCCGGCGGAACGGCGTTGTAGCGTCCCGGCTCCGCGCGCGCGACGCCGAGCGTGCCGGGAAACGGCCGGAGCGGGATTTCGATACCGGGTGCAAACTCGGCAATCTTGCGATCGCGATCCAGGTAGAAATACTTGACCTGGCCGTCGGGGAAATCCTTGGGGAATTGGCCGAACATCCCGGGAATGTTGAAATTCGCGCCCCACGGGCGCGGAACGATCTTTTGGATCTTAATCCGCAGGCTGTCGCCGGGCTCAGCACCATTGACGAAGATCGGGCCGGTCAGCGACATCGGGCCGCGGCCTGGCCAATCGGTACGCAGCTTCTTCAATTCCTCGATCGTGCGGCCCGGCCAAAGCTGGCCATGGGCGTGCGACATCGTTTCGACAACGACGGTATCGCCGGAGTCGATCACCAGGCGCGGCAGCTCGGCATTGTCGAACCATCCCCACTGCGTCGTTTCCAACGTCGCCGGCAGGACGTACACGCGACCGGGGTACTTGGAGGCCGGCACGACCATGAGCTTCTGCGCGCCCGAAAGCGCCGACGGGGGTTGTTGCGCCACGGCTCCGGTACTGGCGAGCGCAATGACGGACAGGGCCACCGCAAGGACGTACTTGAATTGCTGCATAGCCAACTCCCTCCGACCGATGCCGAGCCGACTTTACTTCGTTCGACAGCAGTTGATCGAATTGCATTCGGTCCCCCACTAGCCAGGGCCGGATTGCAGGATATCGAATTGGTGGGGATCAGGCTGCGGGAATGCTGGGCATTTCGCAACCCGCCAGCCGCTCCGATGTCCGAACCGGGTCAGTCACGTCAGACCCACATGCCCGACGAGATCGCGGCATGTCCGCTGTACCTCCGACAGCCCTCCCGAATTTGTGCATTGCAGCGATTCGACGAGGAGTGCCATAACCGGACTTTCGGACGCAACGCGAGGCACGCGACCAGGGCGATAGGCTGACGCGGTCGAGATGGTGGAGGTTCTGGCTATTAACGAATTTCTAGATCGCCGGCACGAGCCATGCGAGGAACTGGTAGTGCGCCTCGATCGCCACGCCAGCACGCTTGGAATTGTCCGCCATCGGAGGCATGCGCCGCCCTCAACTCAAGACGTAGAGAGTAAAGATTCAAGGAGTAAGCGTCCTCCCGACACGAAAGCCAATAGTGTTGTCACTGCAGTTGGGAGTACGACTCGCGCCAGACCGACTCGACGAACGCTGGAAGCTCGGCCCAGGAACCGCCGCGGGCGACACGTTCACTACAATCTCCCCAGGTCCGCGCCGAACCGTCGGTGGGTGCTCCGTGGTGGGTAGTATACCAGCAATCCTGTACCCATTGCGAAACGTTGCCTGCCATGTCGTAGAGGCCGAACGCATTGGAGGCGAACGAGCCGACCGGTGAGGTCTGTTGGCCATCCCATTTGCTGCCGCACCCATTGCAATTGGCGTTACCCCGGCCAATTTCGTTGCCCCAGTAATAGTTCGTAGTGCTGCCAGCGCGAGCTGCGTATTCCCATTCGGCCTCTGTGAGCAGACGGTAGGACCGGCCGGTTATCTTGGAGACCCACGCTACATATTGCTGCACGTCGCCCCAGGCCACATTGACCACCGGCTTTGTGCCCCGTCCCATTCCGCCATCAATCGTTCGTGGGCACCCGCCCGCCGAGACGCAGGCGTCCCACTCGGCGAACGTCACGTCGAATTTGGAAACGGCAAACGGCTTGGTAATGGTGACCTGGTGCTGTGGGGTGAATAAGCCCTGATCCAGAAGCTGGCGATTGTAAAATTCTATAACGCGGGTGAAGCTACCCGCCGGAATAGCGATCATCTCCGGGCAATCATTGGCGCATTCCCTGAAAAGCTGTCCCGGCTTCAGCGCCCGCTCGGCCTCCGCCGTAAGCACGTATGGCCACACGGTCATGTACCAATTCATCTGCTCCCGGATGTATGCCTGATTGATCCAGCCAACGAGACCCATGATGATGCCGACCAGCAGCACGTAAATGAGCGCCCGCACGCGCCGCGACCTGATTCTTTGGCGAGTAGCGGCTCGCCGACTTTCACCGATGTACGCGCGCGTCTCCTCGGTTGGCACAGGAGCGCCTCTCGGCCTCGACGCTATCCAGAATTCCGATTGCTCCAGCACGGGCGAGCGCAACAGCAATCCACTAGGCCGCTCCGCCAACGCCCAGCGCCGCGCCTGCTCGCCGAACTCCGTGTGCTGCCTGATCCAGGAGATGTCGGTGTCAAGAGCCACGGCAAGCCGATTTGTACTCTCCTCGAATCGCAAATCATCATCAAAAAAAAGGAAGTTGAGCTTCGCAAGCGCTTTCGGCACGCTTTTGTCGTCTACGCGCCGGCGGATGACGGGCGCGAACGAGCGAATTATCAGTGCCTCAATACGTTGCCACCACTCCTCGAAGGCGTAGATTTCGCTGCGATCGATCAGCGGCTCAAAGCCGCGCGCCTTCAGCGCTGCTGCAAGGCGATCCGCAAACGCCAAGTCCTTTCGAGAATAGGAAATGAAGATTTTGGCTTTGGCCTGCTGTTCACTCTTCACTGCAGCCCCGTCGGAGATCATGGGGGTGTAGGTCGACGGCCCTCATACTGCGCGAACGCTTTCGGCCATTACAAGTTCTATTTGTGGAGACTTTGACCGCTCCGGGTCATTCGCGTCGGAGTCGGCAGAGGCCGCACGTCCGTGCGTTTCCGCAGCGCTCCGAAACCGGAACGTGAATCCAAGGCTTTGGCGCGCGCAGGGAGCCGACGCGATGTGCCGGGAGCGGTCATTGGCGAGTGTTACTCGATCACCTCATCGACACGCGCGAGCAGCATGGGTGACATGGTCAAGCCGAGCGCCTTCGCCGCGATCCGGTTAATGATAAGATCAAATTTGGTCGGCTGCTGGCGCATCATCTCGGCAAAGCCGCGCCCCATGGGATATCAGACCTTGAGCGGACATAGTCCTGCCACAGCGCCGTTCCTAATAGCTGCGAGACGGAGGGGAAAGGCCGATATTTCGTGTCCGAAGGAGATGGACCGTGTACTCGCATCTGCGTTTCGTAACCGCCGCCTCCCTGATCGCATTCGGCAGTATCATCGGTGTGGGCGCGCTGGCGTTGCTCCCCCCTGCCCTCGAGCGGCCGCGCGTCGCCGGCGCCGAGATTCCCGATCCCCCGGCGATCCCTTGCAAGCGGCAAACTTGGCTGCATTTCGATCGAAACTGCTTGTCGCGTCGCGACTTGCCGTGGATCGCAGAACGCGGGACCGCGAGGGCTGTCACAGTCGAGGTCGCGTCTGCCGCCGCCGAGAACGCACCTGAACAGCCTTTGATGGCAAGCCGGCACGCCGCGACGGTGCCCCAGGAGTCGGCGAGCGAAATCACGGCGCCCGAGCATGGATTGCCGGTGCCGCCACCGACCGCCGAGGAACGGCACGTCGCAAAGCCCACGATCGAGTCGCAGCCGCGCCTGCCCGCCTCAAAGAAGGCAGCTCGCGGGGATCGGGCCGCGAAACGGCCCACGAATGAGGCCTTGAAGGCCGTGCGAAGATTCGGAGACGCCCTGCACGACATTCCGGTAAGCGCCTATGCCGCCGACGGGACGCGGCGCAGGATTGTCATCCGGCCGACATCCGTGCAGGATGTCTATTACTACTCTGTTCCTCGGTAGACATTTGGCCACCGGCCTGCCGATCTAATCCGGCTGGATGCCGGCGTCCCCGATCATCTTGCCCCACTTGCCGAGCTGGACCTTGACGAAGTCCTCCAGCTCCTTGGGCGAGCTCGAGAACGCCTCGAAGCCCGCATTGCCGAGATTCGATTTCACCTGCGGGCTGTCGATGACCTTGCGCAGCTCCTTGTTGAGCAGGGTGATGATGTCCGCCGGCGTGCCGGCCGGGGCGAACATACCAGCCCAGGAATCCATGTCGAACCCTTTGACTCCCGCCTCGTCCATAGTGGGAAGCTCGGGGAACAGCGTTGAGCGCTTCAGCCGCGTCACCGCCAGGGCGCGCAGCGTGCCCGCTTTGACGTGCGGCAGCCCGGTGGTGAGGTCAGTGAACATCATCGACACCCGGCCAGCCAGCACATCGTTGAGGGCGGGCGGCGCGCTCTTGTAGGGGACATGCAGCATGTCGATTTCGGCCCAGTGCTTGAGCGTCTCGCCGGCCACGACGCCGGAGGTGTTGCCGCTGGCGAACGACAGCTTGCCGGGATTGGCCTTGGCGTATTCGATCAGCTGCTCGACCGACTTCGCCGGAATGCTCGGGTGAACGCACAGCATCAGCGTGTAGCTTCCCATGCGCGTGATCGCTGCGAAGTCCTTCACCGGATCGTAGCCGACGTTCTTCATCAGGAAGGGCACGGCCGAATGCGGACTGTTGGTGCTCATGAACAGCGTATAGCCGTCCGGCGCCGAGCGCGCGACGAACAGCGCCGAAAGGGCTCCGTTCGCGCCCGGCCGGTCCTCGACCACGACGCTCTGCTTGAGCGCGGCGCCGAGTTGCTGGGCGACCACGCGGGCGATCGTGTCGGTGGCGCTGCCCGGCCCGAACGGAACAATGATCGTGATCGGCTTGCTCGGATAGGTGTCGGCGTGGGCGGCAAGGCTGAACGACAGCGCGCCGGCGGCGATGAGAATGCGGAGCAAAGTCTTCATGCGGCGTTCCTCCCAGGTTTCCGTGCGAGGTTGCAAGGATGGCGCGGCGGCCGCGCGTCCGCACGCGCCTCATTGACCTCGTGCATCAAGAATACCGGATTTGCGCCACCATTGCGCGTCCGTTGCAAGGAAGGAATTGTCGCAGCCTTGCTGGCAAGCGGTATGGCGAGCGTGCCCGCGGCCTGTTAAGCTTATTCAAGTCTGTTCGCCCGCGTGCAGGCGGGCGAACAATGTAGACGTTGCTGGGGAGGTACCATGTCGAACAAATCGCTCGCCTCACTGATGGTTGCAGGCTTTCTCTGCCCGGTTCTGCCTGCGCAAAGCCAGAGCTTGCCTGACGGACCGGGCAAGGAAACGGTCGCGGCTTACTGCGAGAGCTGCCACACTTTTTTCAGCCGCGTCGGCAGCGGATACACGCCCGAGGGATGGCGCACGGTCATGCGGATGATGGCGAACCACGGGGTCGCCGTGCCGCCGGATCAACTCGCCGTGGTCATGGACTATCTATCCAAGAACTTCCCGGAAAAATCGAAACCCGCCGGCGTGGAGCGTCCGGGACCCGCCCGGGTCTCGATCAAGGTATGGACGGTTCCCACGCCCGGATCGCGGCCGCACGACCCGCTCGCCACCCGCGATGGGGCGGTCTGGTACTCGGGACAGATGGCCAATGTGCTCGGCCGGCTCGATCCGAAGACCGGACAATTCAAGGAATATCCGCTCAAGACGGCCCACTCGGGCCCCCATGGCTTGGTCGAGGATAAGGCCGGCAACATCTGGTACACGGGAAACACCGGAGCGTTGGTCGGCAAGCTCGACCCGAAGACAGGTGCGGTCACCGAATACAAGATGCCCGATCCGAATGCGAAAGATCCGCACTCGCTCGTCTTCGATCAGAACGAGATTCTGTGGTTCACGCTGCAAAATTCCAACATGATCGGCCGGCTCGATCCGAAGACCGGCGAGATCAAGCTCGTCACGGCGCCGACACCGAAGTCGCGACCTTATGGCATCCAGGTGAATTCCAAGGGCGTTCCGTTCACCGTCCTGTTCGGCACCAACAAGGTTGCGAGCATCGACCCGAAGACGATGGCGATCAAGGAATACACGCTGCCGGACGCGGGAGCGCGTCCGCGGCGCTTGGCGCTCACCGGCGACGACGTCATCTGGTACACGGACAACGTGCGCGGTTATCTCGGCCGGCTCGACCCCGCGACCGGCCAGGCCAAGGAGTTGTTATCTCCCGGCGGACCGAAGTCAGAGCCCTACGGCATTTCGGTCATCAAGGATATCGTGTGGTACAGCGAATCCGGGACGACGCCGAACACGGTCGTGCGCTTCGATCCCAAGACGGAGAAATTCCAGACCTGGGTGATCCCGGGTGGTGGCAACATCGTGCGCAATACGGATGTCACGCGCGATGGCAATTTCGTCTTGGCCAACAGCTTGGTCAACGCCGTTACCCTGGTCGAGATCGACAAATAAGGCCCGATCGTTACTTATTGCGCCGCGATGCGATCGACAGTGCCCCGGCTCACGCCGGGGCGCTTTTTTCAACGAACCAAATTTGTTTTGGTTCGCCCGCCATGCTGTTGGTGTCAGGCGACCTCGCTACGCACAGTTATTGCGAGTTTTGGGCGCCGGCCGTGTGTCGCAGCTAGGCTCGGAACGGCCTAATTTGTGGCTTCGACGACGTACCGCCGTATTGTCTTGACGGCCTTCTCACGCTGGGGCGTGAGGTCCTTCCAGGCTTTCGAGTTGTAAAATGCCTGCGCCTGGTCCAGGCTGTCCCACTCGGTGATGGCCACGCGCTTGGGAGCCGCACCCCCCTCCATTGCAATGATCTTTCCGCCGCCAGTGCGAAGATTGCGACCACCGGCAGCCTGTTGCGCAGCCGTGATAACGGGGACGAACGCGGCGTTGGCAGCCGCATCGAGCGTTTCGAGTTCGCTGACAGTGTAGGCTTTCGGCTTGGCTTGAGCGTGCAGTCCCTGCATGGCCGCTGCGCCGAGTGCGACGCCCGCAACGACGGCAAGTACCATTTTGGATTTCGAGTTCATGAAACTTCCCTCTCTATAGTGTCAGGATGATTAAGTCGCACGCTGCAGCCCGCGTGCGAATGCGCAGATGCGGGTGCCGGCGGCCCCAACGAGATGAGTTGAGTTTGAATTTCAGATGAAGATCGTGCCTACCGACGGCACCAGGGCTGCCAATTGGAAGAGCCGGAGACTTCGGCACGTCGCCGTTTTTTGGGCAGCTCTCAGTCGAGCAAATCTGCGCGACCACAATTGGACACCATCATGTTTCCGATCCTGTGTCCAGTGTCTGAATAGGGTCAATCACGTCGGACCGACCCGCCCGACGACTTCGCGGCATGTCCGCTGCACCTCCGACAGCGCCCGAATTTGTGCATTGCGGCGATTCGACGAAGAGTGCCATGAGCAGACCATTCGCCTGTGGTCAAGACGGCATGATTCGAGCCTGCACGGCCCGGCGAATATGCTAGTTTCCGGTCCGAACGAATTCGCCGACCTGGCAGTTGGGAAATTCCTCATGATGAGACGGCGCGAGTTCATTACGCTGCTCAGCGGCGCGGCGGTCGCCCGGCCGCTGGCGGCGCGCGCACAGCAGCCGGCGATGCCGGTGATTGGATATCTCTACGCTGGTTTTCCTGAGCCAAGCGCGCATCTCGTGGCGGCATTCCGCAAAGGGCTGAGCGAAACCGGCTATGTCGAGGGCCAGAACGTGGCAATCGAATTTCGGTGGGCGGAGGGCCGCTACGACCGTCTGCCGGAGCTAGCTGCGGATTTGGTGCGCCGGCGTGTGGCTGTCATAGCCACACCAGGCGCGGCGGCTGGGGCACTCGCGGCCAAAGCCGCGACCGCAACAATTCCAATTGTCTTTGCCATTGGGTCGGACCCAGTCCAGATCGGTCTCGTAGCCAGTCTGAATCGACCAGGCGGCAACGTCACCGGCGTCAGCGAGATGGCCTGGGAACTCATGAACAAGCGGCTTGAGCTGCTGCATGCGCTGCTGCCCGGAGCCATGCGCTTTGCCGTGCTCGTCAATCCGACCAATCTTGGTAGTGAGGTGGTCACAATCAAAGACATGCAGGCTGCGGCTGCGGCGATTGGGCTGCAAGTCGAAGTTTTTTACGCCAGCAACAATCGGGACATCGACACGGCCATTGCGAGCTTGGTCCAAAAGCGGGCCAGCGCACTCCTTATCGGTCCCGACGTGTTGTTCGCCAACCGCCGCTTACAACTCGTCACGCGGACGGTGCGCGAAGCCATGCCCGCAATCTTTCCCTTCCGTGAGGATGCCGAAGCCGGCGGACTGATGAGCTACGGAGCAAGCCTTACGGACCGAAATCGCCAAGCAGGCATGTATACCGGCCGCGTTCTTAAAGGAGAGAAACCCGCCGACCTGCCGGTCCTGCGCGCGACCAAGTTCGAGTTTGTCATCAACCTGCAAACGGCCAAGGTGCTCGGCCTCGATGTGCCAGCGCAGCTACTCGCGCTTGCCGACCAAGTGATCGAATGACCCGCGCTCTATGACCGGTCTGGGTCATTCGCGTCAGAGGCGGCAGAAGCTGCACGCCCACGCGCTTCTGGAGTGCTCCAAAAGCTGACGTAAATTCAAGGTCTGTCACGCGCAGCGAACGATCGCCATGTGCCCGAGCAGACATCGAGCCGTTGGCCTGTTGTGGAATCCGGAGGCACGATCCTCATCGCTCAGGCCCGGTTGCTTGGCGGACGCCCGACGAGATTTGCGGCATGTCCGCTGCACCTCCGACAGCTCCCGAATTTGTGCCATTGCGGCGATTTGACGAGGAGTGCCAAGAACAGACATTTAGCCCGTGTAGGGTGGGCAAAGGCGCGCCCAAGCGCGCCGTGCCCACGCGTCTTGCAGCCACGCGAAACGATAGATGATACTCTCATGCCGCCATGTCGCGATACCGTCGTGTATATGTCCTGGGGCGGCCGCGTCCGTGAGACGACAGGCGCTTTCGGACAATGATCGCAGTCGCGTGGGCACGGCGTGCAAGGGCACGCCTTTGCCCACCCTACAAGCTGGGTCTTTCTCTCGACGCATTACGCCTTCCTTTTTCGCGGTCACATCGCCCATAATGGGTCCGCGCAGCGCTCGCCTGCGCGATATTCAAACCGGGAGGAAAACGATGAATCGCCGTAATATTCTCAACCTGTCCGCAGCAGCAGTCTTGGCGCTTGCGTTCGCCACGAGCCCCGCGGTCGGCCAGCAGAAAACTTTGAAAGAGCAGCTTGCGGGCGCCTGGACGCTCGCAGCGTTTGAAAGCTTCGATGCTGCTGGCGCAAAGATCCCGAATATGGAAGGCAGCGATCTCAAAGGCCTTCTCATCCTAACCGATAGCGGTCGTCTATCCGTTCAAATGATCGCCGCGTTTCCAACGATTGCCTCGAAAGACCGCCTGAAGACCACTCCGGCGGAAGACAAGGCGGTCGCGCACGGGGTGCTTTCCTACTTTGGTTCGTACACGGTCAGCGAACCCGATAAGACCATCAACTACCGCATTGAACGCAGCTCGTTCCCGAACCAAGTCACCGGGGCCGATGCGAAACGCGTGGCCACGCTGACGGGGGACGAGCTGAAGCTGGACAATCCTAGTCGGACAGCCGGCGGCCGAACTGTCACGGTGTGGCGGCGAGCAAAGTAGGAAGTAGGCGCGCCGTTTACCCGCGATCCCTCGAGCGCGGTCGTGCAATTCGGCTGCGGTCAGGGAGCTCCTTAACGATCGGCGACAAGCCGGCGAAATTGCCTTCCTTCGCCGTTGAGGAGCCGTCGCGACCGCCGTCGCACTTGACGTTCCCACAACGTCGGAGGCCGCTTTACCGACCGGCCTCCACTCGGAGAGAGCCGCATGAAACTTCGCCGTCGTCGATTTCTGCATCTGGCTGCGGGCGTTGCCGCGCTTCCGGTCGCGTCGCGTATCGCTTCAGCGCAAACCTATCCGACGCGCCCGGTGCGCATCATCGTGGGACAGGCCGCCGGCAGCGGGTCGGACATCGCTTCGCGCCTGCTCGGGCAATGGCTGTCCGGGCGTCTCGGTCAGCCATTCGTGGTCGAGAACCGGCCGGGCGCCGGCGGAAATATCGCCACCGAAGCAGTCGTGCGCTCGCCCGCGGATGGGCACACCCTCCTCCTGGTCGTCACCGCAAACACGATCAACGCGACGCTCTACGACAAGCTTGGTTTCGTGTTTCTCCGCGACATCGCGCCGGTAGCGGGCATCTTCCGCGTGCCGCAGGTGATGGAGGTCCATCCTTCGGTTCCCGCCAGGACCGTTCCGGAATTCATTTCCTTCGCCAAGGACCATCCCGGCAAGGTCAACATGGCTTCGGCCGGCATCGGATCGATTCAGCATGTCGCCGGCGAACTGTTCAAATTCATGACCGGCGTCGACATGGTCCACGTGCCGTATCGCGGAACGACGCCCGCGCTGACCGATCTTTTGGCGGGGCAGGCGCAGGTGATGTTCGACGTCACGCCGTCGTCCACCCCGCAGATCAGAGCGGGCAAGCTGCGCCCGCTGGCGGTGACCGCGGCGACGCGCGTGGACGTGCTGCCGGAGATTCCGGTCATGGGCGACTTCGTGCCGGGCTACGAGGCGAGCGCATGGCTCGGGTTCGGTGCGCCGAAGGATACGCCTGCTGCGATCGTCGCCATGCTCAATCGGGAAGTGAACGCGGGCCTCGCCGACCCCACGATCAAGGCGCGCATTGCCGACCTGGGCGGCACGGTGCTTGCGGTCTCGCCGGCCGAGTTCGGCAAGCTGTTCGCGGACGAAACCGAGAAGTGGGGCAAGGTGGTGAAGTTCGCCGGCATCAAGCCGGAGTGATCCGGGCAATCCTGGCCGGTGTTCCGTAATTCCCGTTCGCATCCTGCCGCGGCTCGGGCGTTCGGCGCGCCGGCGGCGCCTTATACCAACGGCGCTGGAGCTCGACTCCCCTCTCGTCATTGCCGGGCTCGACCCGGCAATCCATCATCTTAATCAAAAAGCACTTTTTTTCTGATGGATGCACGGGTCAAGCCCGGTCATGACAGGTCGAGAGGTAGTGCCGTTGGTATTAGAGTCCTAAT
>WNFF01000812.1_pt1 | contig 31191 bp, 32 predicted proteins | sample 5400441 | NCBI WGS metagenome assembly WNFF01 (sample SAMN13153345, study PRJNA577476) | soil metagenome | isolation source: 120 cm saprolite under Douglas fir tree site 2 hole 3 replicate 1 | place: USA:California | collected 2015-04-18
TCCGAGCTCCCATGGATCGGATTCATCGTCCAGCAACAGAGCACGAATCCTTTGTGCAGCTTGTTCGGGCGTCTCTGCGGCTTGTTCGGGCGTCGATGACGCGTTTGCGTTCTGCTGAGCCAACGGGACAGTAGCTGCTTGTTCCATCGTCGTACCTCCTTCAAAGCGCCGGTTGATTCCGGCGTCTCGCGGCTGCCACGTCCAGGGAGGTACGGGCCGAGTCGAGCGTTCGCATCCGCAGTCACATGGACCGCACGCGATGCGCCATTATTCTAAAGAAGCTTCAAAATGCCCGTTGGAGTAAGCCTCTCACTGTGGGAATTTACTCCAACGCTCGGCTTGCCCCGTTGGAGTAAGCCTCTCACTGTGGGGATTTACTCCAACGCTCGGCTCGATTCCGTTCGAAAAGCTCGGTGGCCGGACTGGATCAGGTCGTCGGGGCAAATCCGTAGCGCGGTCTTGGCATTAAAGCTGCACCGCTCGTAGCCTCTTCGACAAAAAAGGTCGAGGCATTCGCGTGGCTGGAGAGGGCTTCTGCCTCAGCCGGAGAACATATTGCGGATCACGAAGGTGAGGTTCGCCGGTCGCTCGGCCAACCGGCGCATGTACCAGGGAAACCACTGCGACCCGTAACTGATCAACACCCGAACGCGGTAGCCGGCCTGCGCCAACCGAACCTGCTCCGCACGCTGGATGCCGTAGAGAAGTTGAAACTCCACCGACTCCTTGGGGAGTCCCAGCTCCTGAACGACCTGTTCGATCTTCTGAATCAGCCGGAGATCGTGCGTCGCGAAGCCAGCCCTTGTTCCCGCTTTGCGCACCTCGGGGTCGAGCAACTGCCGGGCGAGTCGAAAGTAGTTCTCGTCCACGTCCTTCTTTCGGGGATAGGCCAGCTCCGGTGGTTCATTGTAGGCGCCCTTCACCAGCCTGATCGCCGGCCCAAGCGGCAACAGGTCGGCGAGGTCCTTCTCCGTTCGGTACAGGTACGCCTGCAGGCAGACGCCGACGTCGGGATGCTGCGCTCGCACGCGGCGATATAACTCGAGCGTCGCGTTCGTATACGCGCTGCCCTCCATGTCGATCCACAGGAAATTGCCCAGCTCCCTGGCCCGCTCGGCCAAGCGTTGGACGTTGGCGAGGCAACCCTCCGCGCCCAGGTCTAGGCCGAGCTGAGTCAGCTTCACCGAAATCGACGCGTCCAGCTTTTGTGCTTCAACCCTCTCCAGCACATCGAGGTAATGGCGGGTCACCGCCTCTGCTTCGCCGGCGTTCTTCACATTCTCGCCGAGTTGGGTGAGGATGGTCGAGATTCGGCTTTTCTGGAGAGAGCGAGCAGCCTCGAGCGCCGAAGAGACATCCTCGCCCGGCATGAAACGCTGGACAGCTTTGCGGACGAAACCGTACTGGGGTGCCCGCTGCGCAAGCCATTGATTCTGGGAAGCGGCAAGAAGAACGCGTCGCATCACTTGGCAGCAAGCCTCGTCGGAAGGTCGCCCGGGGGGGCGGAAAATTTCAGGCACTTCTACTCGCCTGTCGGTCCAGGACCAAGGAAGTTCAGCGATCGGCAAAGGGGGAAGGGGTTCGGGCGACTCCGCCCCAGCCTCGCCGGCGCGATCGCGTCATCCTTCGCTCGAGATGGGACGGAGCGTAGCCGAATGAACACGCCCGAACCCACGCCTGGACGGGTCGCTCCCCGGATCGTGTGGGACAACCGAGCGACTACCTGATCTTCGGTACGCAAGCCTCTGCAAAGCTTCCTAGCGGGGGCGTGCGTTGCCCATTGCCAGCTTTTTGACCGTTAAATGCCATATCCCTATACTGTCATGATGAATCGCACCGCTAAAAAAGTGACCGTCAACCTGCCCTCCGACGTGTTGGAGAGAGCCCAGAAGATCACCGGGCGAGGGATCACTCCCACCATCATCGAGGGTCTACGAGAGCTAGAGCGACGGGAACAGCGCTCGGCGCTAAGGCAGCTGCGCGGCAAAGTCCGGTTGGAGCTCGATCTCGACCAGACGCGTCGATGATCCTCGTTGATACCTCGGCCTGGATTGATTTCTTTCGCGGGACGGCTCCTCTGGCCGGGCGAGTCGATGAGCTTCTTGCCCAGAACGAGCTGGCGATCTGCGGTCCCATACGGAGTGAGCTGTCGCGTGGCTTCCACTCCGCCGCCGAACGGCGACGAGTGCTGCCGCTCCTGGAAGGATGCCATTCCCTGGAACAACCGGCATTCCTGTGGGAAGAGGCCGGGGAGCTTGGCTTCCTTCTCGGTCGCAAGGGGAGAAGGGTCAAGTCGATGGATTTGTTGATCGCGACCTACGCTCTGAGCCACTCCCTTTCTCTGCTCAGCCGAGACGCGGACTTTGGTCACATGCTGCGCTTGGGAATCCCGCTCCAACTAGCCTGAGACGCACGATAGCTCTCGCCAAGTACGACGATCACATTCGAACGGCGACGCTCGCCGTCCCCAGGACACGACCGCGGTCGGTTAAGGCGCCGCGCGCAGGGCTCACTCCCCGCCTCACTGAGAACCATCGCTTTCGGCCAGCTCAATGACCAACTGGGCAACCTGGCGGCCCAGTTCCAGCCCGGCCGCGATATCGCTGCGGTAGTGAATCCCAGCCCATAGGCGAGATTCACCCGCTTCGTTGGCCAGGCCGTCAAAGTAATCGGCATCCCGTGGGAACAGGTGCGCCGCCGCTCGGAAAATGGATCCCGAGGTGCATCCGTGGGCCGCCGGGTAGCTGGGGTGGTTGGGCGTCGCAAACAACGTGTTTATCCCCAACATGAAGGGGCGGATCTTCCAATAGGTATACTTGGCTTCCCAGCAGGCCACCGTCGTGTCGTACCCGGCGATACTGGCGATGGCGTACACCCGAGCCGCCCGGGGCGGATTCGCATCGAGTCGATATTCGCTGATCTTCTGATCGAGATAGTTGAACCAGAGGGACCGCGCCCCTTGCCAGTAAAAGGCCGTTTCGTTGCTTTGGAAAGTGCGCGAGAAGTCCCTGATTTCGGCGAGCTCGGCCTGTCCCTCTGCGGAGCGACAGTCCGGCGGCGGCTCGGGGCGCAATTTATTGGGCGAAGACAGTACCCATGTCCGCCAACGTCCCGCGAATGGAAAGGCCGGGTTGATGCCCGTCCAGCGACAGGGTCCGGGCGGAATTACTACCTCGCCCGTATAGTCCGACCCGTCGTGCCGCGCCCATTCCACGACGCGCAACCCTACCGCTCGCCCCAACTGGAGACCGGCTCTGACGTCACTGGGGTATTGAGTGCCCGCGAGCAGCCAGGTCTGTGCGCTTTCCTCCGCTCGGGCATTGAGCGCCTCGGCATCGGCCGGGAAGAGATATCCCAAGACAGTAGCCGCCGCTCCGGCGGTCACCGCGTGCTCGCTCGGATACGAGGGACTTTGCGGATTGGCGATCACGGTCGTCAGCGTGGGGTCGATTTGGCTGGGTCTGGGGCGACCGTAGTAATACTTGGAATCCCAGGCGGCGATCGTCGCGTCGTAGATGGCGACGCTGAGGAGAGCCATGATGCGGGTATTCACCACGGCATTGGCCGGTCCCGGAGGAATGGCTTCTCATCCGGCGGCGGCGGCAGTCGTAACTCATTGCCGGACTTCAGCAGCCAAGTACGCCAGGTCCCGGCGTTCGGTTCGATCTGTGCCCAGGCCCTGGCGGGTGGGTATACGAGGTATACGCTTAAAAGAAGGATGAAGGTTTTTGCAGGGTTCGGAAACATGAGAAGCCTCACTCAGTTTGGGTTGAATCCATGATCGGCCGCGCCGCTACTGCCCCCTGCGCGTAGAAACGAACAGCGCCGGAGTTTCCTATCATCGGGTAGCTGATTTGCTGTGTCGCGCTTGCGATAGAAGGCCTCCTACTGACGGTGTAGTGCGTGCTGGCGGTGCAGTGCGTGGGCAAGGAGGGGCGTGCCACGCTCAGGGCCCGTAGTGGCCAGCTTCATCCGCGTGCTGATTTGCCGCTGGGCGGTCGCTCGCGTTAAGAGCCGCTATACCGGCTGGCGCTGTGGAGGAGGCCATGGCACGACTACAATCGGCGGTTGGCCAGCTACTGGCCGATGCGCGGAACGGTGACCGCGCGGCTCTCGACAAGCTGATGCCGGTCCTCTACCAGGAGCTGCGTCGGCTGGCGAGACGACAGATGCTCGGTCAGTCGCCGGCGAACTCCCTCCAGACGACGGATCTCATCCACCAAGCCTACTTGAAGCTGGTCAATGTCGAGGGCGCCGTTTGGAAGGATCGCATCCACTTCTTGTCGGTTGCATCGCGGGCGATGCGCTCCGTATTGGTGGACCGCGCGCGGCGCCGCCGCTCTGCACAGCGGGGGGGATACCGCCTCGGGGTGTCGCTTGATGACCCCCGGTCCATTTCGGAACAGCCAGCCGCGGAAGTGCTCGCCGTAGACGAAGCGTTAAGGCAGCTGACGCTCCTCGATCCACGGAAGAGCCAGATTGTAGAGCAGAGATACTTTGGTGGGCTGACGGTCGAGGAGACGGCAGAAGTCGTCGGCGTCTCGCCGGTCACCGTTCACCGAGAGTGGGTCAAGGCAAGAGCGTGGCTCTATGAGAAGCTTCGGGACAGGGAAGGCGTGTGACACCGGAGCGCTTTCAGCAAATCGATAGATTGGTGAGCCTGGCGCAGGAACGAGATTCAACCGAGCGAGCCAGTTTTCTCGAAGAGGCATGCGCGGGGGATGACGACCTGCGGCAGCGGGTAGAGGCGAGGCTGGAGGCATACCAACACCTGGATTTCTTCCTCCTTCAAGCTCCGCCCGCACTCGTCGCCGAAGCGATCCAAACACAAACCAACAAAACCTCGGAGACGATAGCTCATCCACCGTGGAGCACCGGGAGATCGGGAGAGGCGGCGGCTCCTCTGGTGCTCAATGACCGCTACGTCGTGGAAAGAGAGCTCGGCCGCGGAGGCATGGGCCGGGTGCTGGTCGGGCGCGACACCAAGCTCAATCGCAAGGTCGCAATCAAGCTTTTGGTTGCGGGATTGCACGACGAGCAGGCGCTGCGGCGATTCGAGCAGGAGGCGCGCGCGGCTGGGTCGCTCAACCACCCCAACGTGCTCGTCATCCATGACATCGGTTTGCACGAAGGGCAGCCGTACATCATCTCCGAGTTGCTGGAGGGGGGCACCCTGCGCGAGCGCCTGTCCGGAACCCCTCTGCCGATCCGCGAAGCAATCGATTGCGCGGTGCAGTTGGCCGAGGGTCTGGCGGCGGCCCACGCGAAAGGCATCGTCCATCGCGACCTCAAGCCGGAGAATCTCTTTATCACCGGGGATGGGCGGCTGAAGATTCTCGACTTCGGCATCGCCAAGCTCACCGAGCCGAAAACTCCGAGCGCCGATCTCCATCCCGAGGAAGGGCTGCAGACGCAGACCGGAACCATTCTCGGGACGATCGGATATATGTCGCCGGAGCAGGTGCGCGGGCGGCCAGCGGATGCACGCTCGGACCTTTTCAGCGTTGGGGTCATCTTGTACGAGATGCTTTCGGGCAAGCGGGCCTTCCAGCGAGCCTCGCGCCTCGAGACCGCTTGCGCCATTCTCGATGACGAACCGCCTGAGCTGCCGGATCAAGTGCCGGCGGCGGCGAAAGAGATCGTCCAGCGCTGCCTGAGGAAGAGCCCCGAGGAACGCTTCCAGTCTGCGCGAGAATTGGCCATTCAGCTTCGCGCGGTGGCCAAAGAGCCGAGCCTGGGCCTCCGGCGCGGATCTCCTGCCACCGCAAGCCCGTTGAGCGCGCGCCCGGCCGGTGCACGCACGCGCTGGATATGGGGTGGATCCGCGCTGGCCGCATTGGGGGTTCTCGCTGCCTTATTCGCAGGGCTGAATACTGGCTGGCGCAATCGGTCGCCCGCGCAGGCCGACCTGCCGCGGATTGAGTCCCTGGCCGTGCTTCCGCTGGAGAACTTCTCTGGCGATCCGGATCAGGAATACTTCGCCGACGGCATGACCGAAGCGCTGATCGGCGAGCTGGCCCAGATCAGCTCACTGAAAGTCATTTCTCGCACTTCGGTGATGCGTTTCAAAGCAACCCGGAAGCCTCTGCCTGAAGTTGCCAGGGAGCTCAACGTCGACGGCGTGGTAGAAGGCTCGGTCATTCGCTCTGGCGACCGGGTGAAGATCACCGCGCAGCTGATCCACGCGCCCACCGACCGCCACCTCTGGGCCCAGCACTACGAGCGAGACATCCGCGACGTGCTGTCACTGCAGACCGAGGTGACGCGCGCGATTGCCAACGAGATTCGGGCCAAGCTTACCCCGCAACAGCAAGTGCGCCTGGCCCGCGGCGGTTCGGTCGACCCAGAGGCGTATGAGCTCTACCTCAAGGGCCGTTACTTCTGGAATAAGCGCACGGAAGAAGATTTGAGGAAAGGGCTCGAGTACTTCCAACAGTCGGTTGCAAAGGACCCCAGCTACGCGCTCGCGTACGTCGGCATCGCCGAATCCTATAACCCGCTCCGTTATTTCGGTTATCTTCGGTCTAAAGAAGCCGGTCCCAAGGCGAAGGAGGCGGCACTTCGCGCGCTCGAAATTGATCCCACGCTGGGCGAAGCTCACACTTCGCTGGCAAGTACTCTGTTTCTCGATTGGGATTTCTCCGGAGCGGAGCTGGAATTCAACAAGGGCATCCAGCTCAATCCCAACTATGCCTTCGCTCATCACTGGTATGCCCAGCTCCTGAGCTGGCTGAGGCGCACGCACGAATGCTTGGCGGAAAGCAGACGAGCCCACGAGCTCGATCCGTTGTCATTACCAATCAGCACTGGCTTTGCACATAACTTGTACTCGGCGCGCCAATACGATCAGGCGGCTGCCCAGCTCCAGAAAATGCTCGGGTTCGATCCAAGCTTCAGCAACGGGCACTCTCTTCTGGGCAAGGTCTACGAAGCTCAAGGCTTTTTTGAGCAAGCCATTACAGAGCACGAAAAGGCGGTCAGTCTTTCTCCCAGCAATCCGGGTCTCATTGCTGATCTGGGTCACGCCCAGGCCCTGTCCGGTCATCAACCAGAGGCCGAGCGAGCACTTCAAACATTGAACGAGCTCTCGAAACGCAAGTACGTCTCACCTTTGGAGGTGGCTGCTGTCGAGGCAGGTCTGGGGCAGACGGATAAGGCGTTTGCATCGCTTGAGAGAGCCTACGAAGACCGCTCGGTCCGACTGGCCGGCATCAAGGCGAACCCAGTCTTCGACACCTTGCAATCGGACCCGCGCTATTCTGACCTGGTGCGCCGCATCGGCCTTCCGCCCTGACGTTGCGTCCAACCCTCGCGCTCAATCAGGGCCCGGACTTGCTCGCGAAGGCGATCGCGGATCTCGCGCACCCGCTCGATCGGCTTGCCCGTGGGATCTTCGAGCGGCCAGTCGTCTCGCCGAAGGCCCGGAACGAAGGGGCACTCATCGCCGCAACCCATCGTGATCAGCACCTCGGCGCCCCGAGCAAGCTCCGGGGTGAAGACTTGTGGTCTTGCTTCCGAGAGGTCGATCCCGAGCTCGCGCATGGCCTGCACCACCTCGGGATGAACGCGATCGGCAGGACGCGTTCCCGCCGAGACCGCTCGCGCCAACGTCGCTTCAACTAATTGGTTGAAGAAGGCCGCCGCCATCTGAGACCGCCCAGCGTTGCGGATGCAGGCAAAGATGACGGTCTTCATCGAGTCTCCCTCAGTGCCGCAGCGCGATGCCAGACGATCCATCCAATCGCGGTGCCCCTCATGTTCCAATTCGGTGACCTTTATGCAAGCCGCGTAACGCTCTGCCCCTCGGCAGCTCTATTGCCGCTAGGGAGGCCGCATGAAGGGGTGGTGCACCGTGCTGTGTCTGCATGTGACGGAGAAAGGGGTAGAACGGGGTCGGATTTGCGGGAGAGAGACGGAGTGGTCCTGTTGGCACTGTCATACCTCTCGCTGCGCCGACCACGGCTTCCTCATGAATGGCAAATTCTTCTGCCTTGCCGCGGTACGCGCCAAGCTGGGCCTCAAGCAATCTGATGAGCCTCCTCCGGCCCCGCCTGCCCAGACCTTGAGCGGCGCTTAGCTCGATGCGTCGCCACTCAAGCGCGAAACCCAACTCTCGGTCCCGGGCCCCTCTTGATCTACCGTCGGGATGGGTTACGGTCCGTCGCCCAAGGACGAAACATGGGGCGCGCGCAGGTGCAGACCAGAGCGGAACGACAGGGCTCGTTTTACGGCAAGAAAACGGAATCCGTTTGCCGGCGCCGTCGGGATCCTCGGGGCGACAACCAAGCATGAAGCCAACGGGTTTTCCTGGGGCTTCGCCCAGCCCCGAGCAGGAGAAGAGAGTGATGGAGGCGTGGGAACGCTTCCTGGTCGACAGCGCCGAAATCTCCTCCAACGCCGTCCGAAATCTGATCGAAAGCTCCTGGTTGCGCTGCCATGCTGCGGGTCTCGACCCCGGCCGCACGCGCGCGCCCGACCCACTCCCGGGCGATGGGCTCCATGCATTGCAGCAACGCCATCGGGAGCTGATCGAGGCGAGCGTCCCAATCATGGCGCAAGCGCGCGATTTCCTCTCGGAATCCGGGACGATCATGATCCTCACCGATCCGGCGGGGGTCGTACTCCAAAGCGAGGGCGACCCGCCGGCGCTGGAAGCCGCACTGGACATCCGACTGATGGCCGGAGCCAGTTGGAGCGAGCTGTCGAGTGGCACCAACGCGATCGGCACCGCCCTGTCCAGTGGGGAACCGGTGCAGGTGCACGCGGCCGAGCATTTCTGCCTCGGCGTCAAACCCTGGACCTGTTCGGCCACTCCGGTCCGCGATCCGACGACCGGCGAGGTCTTGGGAACGCTGGACATTTCGGGGCTACGGAGCAGCTTCAACCGCCACTGCCTGTTGCTCGCGGTGTCCGCGGCCGGCCGGATCGAGGCGCGATTGACGGGCCGCGATCTGGAGCTGCGTCAACGTCTCCTGGACTGGGGCCTGAAGCACATGTCCCGGGTCGCATCGGGCGGACTGCTCTTCTTTGACCGCAAGGGGAGGTTGTGCACGGTGGATGACCGAGCCGGCTCGTCGCTGGCCGGCATGGGCCTTTCCTCCGAGGTGAGGGTGCACACCCGCATCGAGGCCTTCGCCGGCGATTCCTCCTTCAAGATCGAGAAGCCGAGCTTGCCGGAATGGCTCCGTGCCGAGTGGGTGGAGCCGGTCTTCGAGGGGGGAGATCGGCTGGGGACGATCGTCGTCTTGCCTTCGCAGCACAACGGTACCGGTCGACCTCCGCCGCTCTCGCCGGAAGAGGTGACGGCCTCGATTGCTCACGAAATCAATCAACCGCTTCAGGCCGTCGTCCTCAATGCCGGCGTGTCCTTGCGCCTGCTCGCCCAAAGCCCGCCCGACGTGGACACGGCGCGAGCGTGCCTGGAGCAGACCCTGGCAGGAGGCGTGCGGGCCGGCGAAATCATCAAGCGCATTCGCGAGCTCGCCAAAAATGCTCCGCCACGGAAAGACTGGGTCGACATCAACCAGACAATCCTCGAGGTGATCGACCTGACGCGCAGCGAGATAGACAGACATGGGATCTCATTGATCACCCGACTCTCACCTGATCGGCCGGTCATCCGCGGGGACAGGATTCAACTGCAACAGGTCCTCGTCAATTTGATCATGAATGCGGTGGAGGCGTTGAGCGGTCTGCTGCCAGCCGACCTGGTGGTCACCTCCGGGAAGGATGGCCCGGATGGCGTGCTCGTCTCAGTTCTCGATTCGGGCAAGGGATTCGAGAAAGGGAATCTCGACCGGTTGTTCGAGGCGCACTACACGACCAAACCCAACGGGATGGGCATGGGGCTCGCCATCAGCCGTTCGATCATCTCCGCCCATGGTGGTCGGCTTTGGGCGACAGCGAACACCCCGCGCGGAGCGGTTTTTCAGTTCACCCTCCCGCGGGGCGAAGACAGTCCGAGCCGAGAGTCTTAGCCCTGGTGCGGGCTGCCTCCGGCGGCATGAACGATTTACCGTGAATGAGCGCGATGCCGAAGCCCGCCTGGTTGCGCTTCCTCGCGCGCTGGACGCTGGGCTCGCTCGCCATGGTTGTCGGGACTCTCGGGATCAGGCGATGGTGCTCGAGCGTGCGCGCTCCATCTGGACCTCCGCTTCGAGGCTCTCGCGATCCCTACCGATCGTCGCCACGGCCGCGAGTTTCCCTCCGGCGATGAACCCGATTCGACAATCGCGCGCCTGGAGGCGGCCGCTCATCTCGAGGCGATCCCAGCGGCTCGCATGGCCCACGTAGGAAATGGTTACGTCGTAGTGAGCGCTCCAGAAGAAGGGCACCTGGTCGAAGCGCTCACGGAAACCCAACATGTTCCGAGCTGCCGCTTGCCCCTGGCGTTCCGCGACCACCCAGTGCTCCACGCGGATGCGTTCGCCGCTGTGCGGGTCCGGCCACCGCGCGATGTCGCCGGCAGCGAAGACATCCGGGGCGCTCGTCTGAAGTAATTCGTCGACGAGCACGCCGCTGTCAATCGCCAGCCCGGCCTGCTCCGCGAGCTCGATCGCGGGACGCACGCCGATCCCGGCCACCACCAAATCGGCCTCGATCCGATTGCCATCAGCAAGGGTCACCTTCGCTTCGTCGATCGCCAGAGCGGTCTGACCCAGGTGAAACACCACGCCATGCTGTTCGTGCAGTTGCCGGATGAGCTCGCCCAATTCCCGGCCAAGGACACGTTCCATTGGAACGGTCTCGGGGGCGACGACGTGCACCGAGACATTGCGCGCCCGCAGTGACGCGGCCACCTCCAGCCCGATGAAGCTCGCTCCGATCACGACTGCGTGGCTTCCCTCTTTCGCGCGAGCAATGATCGCTTGGCTGTCCGCGAGCGTCCGCAGCGTATGCACATGGGGAAGCTCCGAGCCGGGAATCTTGAGACGAACGGGGTTGGCTCCGGTCGCGAGCAGGAGTGAGTCGTATGAATGTGTCGCCTCATTTTCCAGCCGCACCTGTTTGCGTTTCGGATCGATCGCCTTCACCCGCGTGCCCAGGACCAGGTCGATTTGCTGCTGCGCGTAGAAGTCACGGGAGCGGAGCGGAATCCAGTCCTCCGGTGCAGTGCCGGCGAGGTAATCCTTGGAGAGATTCGGACGGTCATAGGGGATCGAAGGATCTTCACCAATCAGGGTGAGCGAGCCCGCGAAACCCTCGCGCCTCAGCATTTCGGCTGCCGCGTTGCCGGCCCCGCCGGCCCCAACGATGATGATCTTTTGGGGATGCTCCCTTGACCGCCTCGGTCTGGGCGCGGCGACCGCTTTGCTGGTCACGTAAACCTTGTCGCCCCGGTGTTCCACGCTCCAACAGTCCACTGGATTGAGCGCCGGAGCACGCAGGGCCTCTCCTGTCCGCAAGCTGAAGCAGGCGTGGTGCCAGGGGCACCGGACCGTGTCCCCGACGATGAGCCCTTCAGCCAACGGACCGCCGTAGTGGGTGCACTTTCCGCCGATGGCGAAGACCTGCCCGCCGGTTCGAGCGAGAAGGACGACCTTCCCCTGCACGTGTCCGGCCACGCTCTGCATTTCTTTAAGGCCGGTCAAATCAAAGCCAGACGCCAAATCGGGCCCGGTCGGCTGGCCATCTTGCGAGCTCATCTAGCTTCCTCCGATTGTCAGTGACGGTGACGCCCGATGAGCGTCAGGAATTCGGTCCGCGTCGCGACGGATTCGCGAAAACCGCCCAGCATCGCCGAGGTCGTCATCATTGAATTCTGCTTTTCAACCCCTCGCATCATCATGCAAAGGTGTTGCGCCTCGATCACCACCGCCACGCCCTGGGCGTTCATCTCTTTGAGCAAAGAGTGGGCGATTTGATCCGTCAGCTTCTCCTGGATTTGAAGGCGCCTCGCGTAGAGATCAACCAGGCGCGCGAGCTTGCTCACGCCGATCACGCGGTCCTTTGCGATGTAGCCGATGTGGCAGCGGCCAAAGAAGGGCAGCAGGTGATGCTCGCAGAGACTGTAGAGCTCGATGTCTCTGACGATGACCATGTTGTGCATCTCCTGGAGGAAAATGGCTTGATGGACCGTCTGCTCCACATCGCCGCGGTAGCCAGAAGTCAAAAACTCCAGCGAAGCCGCAACCCGTTTGGGCGTGTCCACCAGGCCCTGCCGGTCGGGGTCCTCTCCCAGCTCCCGAAGTAGCTCGCGAACGAGCCCAGCCACCTTCTCATGGTCCATTGGAAAGCTCCTTTCGCAATTCATCAGTCAGATCTGAAAGCGGCTCCATTGGATAGGGCGAAATCGTCGCGACGAGGGAGCGAAGAGTAGCGCCCGAACCCGGGATCACCAGGTCCGGCGCAAGCTCCAGAAGAGGAATGGCAACGAAGGGCCGCTCGAGGATGGTGGGATGCGGAAGGCGGAGCTCGTCGGAGTTGCAGACCAGATCTCCATAGATGAGCAGATCGAGATCGATGGTTCGAGGAGCATAGCGATCCGGTCCGCGTTGTCGCCCCAGGGCTTCCTCGGTGCGCCGAAGCAGTTGTTTGAGTTGGAGCGGAGCGAGTACGTCGCTCAACTCGACCACGCCGTTCACGAAGGGCGGGTCGCCCGGGCGGTCGAGAGGGGGTGTCCGATAGAAGGTGGAGAGGGTGCGCACTCCAACCGTGGGGTGAAGCGCGACCAGCGCGCTCTTGATATTCGAGTAGGGTTCAATGTTCGAGCCGACTCCGACGAAGATTGGCATCGCGTCACGCTCGACCGCGTTCGATCTGCACCGCCACGCTGCGTGCAAAACGCAGCGCACCCGGTTTCTCAACCGTGACCTGAACCCGCTGCACCGCCGGGCGGGAGAGACAGATGTCCGCCACCTGCTCGGCAAGCGCCTCAACCAGGTGGAAGCTCGAGCTCTCCGCCGCCGCGAGGACATCCTTTGTGACCGCGCGGTAATCGACCGCATCCTCGAATCGATCGCTGCGCCCGGGTTTTTTGAGGTCGGTGATCAGCGCGACGCTGATCAGGACGTCCTGCTTTTCACGGCGCTCTTCGGGGCTCAGCCCGAGCACGCAGCGCACGAGCAAATCCTTGATCAGGATCCGGTCCATCGGTCACCTCCGGCAAGATGCTGGCCTCCATCCACGAAGACGACCTGACCGGTCACGAACTCGCTCTCCAACAGAAACAGCACGGTTCGGGTGATGTCCACCAGGCCTCCGTGGCGCTGGAGCGGCACACCCTTGGCGAGCTGCAGCAAGTAGCTCTCGTCCTTCCCTTCCGGCGGAAGGATGAGGCCAGGCGCCACCGCGTTGACCGTGAGACCTGGTGCATATTGGAGGGCCGTCATTCTGGTCAGCGTGGCGAGAAGGTGCTTGCTGAGAATATACCCGGCGTGTGCCCGATCGTATCCGGCGATCTGGGCGTCCAGAAAATTGATCACCTTCCCTTGCGACGCCTGGCGAGCAAAGGCACGGGTCAGCGCAAAAGGCGTCCAGGCGTTGATGTCGAGATCGCGCTGGAAACTGGCGTGAGTCAGGGCTTCGATTGTCTCTGCCCTGAATTCAGAGGCGTTGTTCACCAGGATGTCGATCGGGCCCGCCTCCGCACGCGCCCGGTCAATCAGCGAGTCCACTTCGTCCAGCTTTTCGAAGTCCGCTTGAATGCAAAAGGCTTGCACCCCCCTGCGGCGCAGCAAGTCGCGCAGCCCCTCCGCTCGCCCTGCCGATTGCCGGTAGTGGGTGACGATGTTCACGCCCGCTTCGCCCAGTGCGAGCGCGACCGCTTCGCCGATCCTTTTCCCGGCGCCGGTCACCAATGCGGTTTGTCCTCGCAGCGACATCAGCCCTCGGGGAGTGGAATGAATTCCTTCTCGTCGCCAGCCACTTTCGGAAACCGGCCTTCCTTCCAGTCGCGCTTCGCCTGCTCGATCCGTTCCTGCGAGCTGGAAACGAAATTCCACCAGACGTGGCGCGGCCCATCCATCGGAGCTCCGCCGAGGAGCATCACCCGGGAAGGAAGCTCGGCGCGCAGAACCGGTGCCGCGCCTTTGGAAAAGACGAGCATCTGTCGCGCTTCGGCGCGCGCCGCTCCGCAGCAGACGATCCCCTCGAGAACGTAAACGGCTCGCTCCTCGTGTTCGGGCGGCAGCGGCAGCAGCCCACCGGCGGGCAGGGACGCCTCGACGTAGAAGAGTGGCGAGAACGTTCGAACCGGCGAAGTCGCCCCATAGGCGGAGCCGGCGAGCACGCGGAGGCGCACGCCATCTTCCTCGAGCTGCGGCAAGGTCTCGGGCGGATGGTGGTGGAAAGCCGGCTCGGTCTCCTCGTGCGCCTTGGGCAACGCAACCCAGAGCTGGATGCCATACAGGCCCGATCCCGTCCTTCTCACCTCGGGTGGCGTGCGCTCCGAGTGGGCGATGCCGCGGCCTGCCGTCATCCAGTTGATCGCGCCGGGCTGGATGAGCTGGTGCGAGCCCAAGCTGTCTCGATGAAGAACCTGGCCCTCAAAGAGATAGGTCACCGTCGCGAGGTTGATATGCGGGTGGGGGCGGACGTCCATCCCATGTCCCGGCTCCAGCTCGGCCGGTCCGATGTGATCGAAGAAGATGAAAGGACCGATAAGCCTTCGCGCGGCCGAGGGCAGCACGCGGCCGACCGAAAAGCCGTCGATCTTCCGGGCCCTCGCTTCGATCGTCAGCTCGACTGCCGGAGTCGAATCGCTGCGTCTGCAAACAGGTTCGTTGGCTTCGATCCAGCTCATGGCCACCCGTGGACAGCACTCAAGCTGGAAAGATTGACGATCGCAAGCGTACAACGCCGGAGCGGGGCGATGGGCGACAGGGTCGGCAGGGGGACGCTCCACTAGGCCAGCCGCCGGCGCTTCTTCTCATCCGCGACGAGCTCTCGACCCCAGCGCTCTATAGCCTCCGCGACTTGCTCGAATGCTTTGCCTTTCGGCGTGAGCTCGTAGAGCACCCGCACCGGTGGACCGTGCTCGACGCGGCGGATCACGATGCCGCGCGACTCGAGCTCCTTCAGCCGGGTGGAGAGGATCTTGTCCCCCACGCCGCGCGCCCGGTCGCCCAGCTCGCTGAAGCGCATCGGGCCCGCCTGGAGCAGCCCGAGAATCAGCCCGGTCCAGGGTCGGCCCAGCACCTCGATCGCGGTCTGGAACGCCTGGCACTCTGTATTCAGGGACTTCGCCATCCGTCCTTCACCTACCTTACTTCCCAAAGTAAAGCGGCTTGACTTTGGAAAGCTGGCTCTTACTCTCTGATCATTAAACTAGTAGCTATCCAAAAGATAGGAAATTCTATTTCGGCGGCATTGAGGCTTCGGAGGTCAGGTCATGAGCTTTGGATTGTTGATTCTGCGATTGGCGGTGGGTCTTACGCTGGCTGCGCATGGCAGCCAGAAGCTGTTTGGCTGGTTTGGCGGCGGCGGTATCGGCGGTACGGCGCCGTTCCTGGAGCAGATCGGGTTCCGTCCCGGCCGGCTGCATGCGTTCCTGGCCGGGCTGAGCGAGGTGGTCGGCGGGCTCTTTCTAGCCCTCGGTCTTCTCACCCCGTTGGCGTCGGCGGCCGTCGTGGCAGTGATGTTTACCGCCGGGGTGAGCGCACACCTACGCAGCGGGTTCTTCGTTCAAAAAGGTGGCTACGAATACGCCTTCATCCTCGCTGTGTCGGCATTGGCCGTCGCATTTACCGGCCCGGGCGAATTCTCTGTCGATCGGGCCATCGGCATCTCCTGGTACGGCCCATTCTGGGGCCTGGCTGCGCTGCTCGTCGGTCTCGCGGTCGGAGGTGTTTCTCTCCTCAACCGCCGCTTCGAGCCGCAAGCAGCGTCGGTGCCGGCGGCTCGCAGCTGACCGGCAGTACCCCAATTACACTTTTTGTAAGGAGCATTTGATGAAGAACAGAACAGGCGCGGTGCGCGAGGCGACGAAGGTCGTCACTGGGCACCATCAGATGGAAGGAGGCGGATTCGTCGTCCGTCGACCCCTTCCGACGCAAGACCTCGAGATGGCCGACCCTTTCCTATTGATCGATGAGATGGGGCCAGTTGATTACCCGCCCGGCAAGGCGATCGGCGCGCCGGACCATCCTCATCGCGGCTTCGAGACCGTCACCTACGTGCTCGACGGCGAGATGGAGCACGAGGACTCCGCGGGGCATCGCGGCGTCCTGCGCTCCGGCGATGTGCAGTGGATGACGGCGGGCGCCGGAATTGTGCATTCGGAGATGCCGTCGCGTCGGATGCGCGAGCAGGGCGGCCGCGTGCACGGCTTCCAGATCTGGGTCAATCTACCGGCGCGGCTGAAGATGACCAGGCCCCGCTACCAGGAGATCTCCGCAGCGAGCATTCCGGAGGCCCGCACCGAGGACGGAAAAGCGCGAGTCCGGGTGATCGCCGGCGAAGCGCTGGGGGGGCGCGCGGTGATCGACACGAACACCCCGATCGTCTACCAGGACTGGCAGATCGATCCAGGCGCCGACGTCACCTTCCCGATCCGGTCGGACCATCAGGCGCTCGTCTACGTGTTCGAGGGCGCCGTGGACGTGGGCGACGAAGCGAAGACGGTGCGCGAGGGCCAACTCGCGCTTCTCGGGCCCGGCGACACCGTGCGGCTGCGCGGTCCGGACAAGGCAACCAGGCGCGGCCGATTGTTGCTCCTGGCCGGAGTGCCGATCGCCGAGCCAGTGGCCCACTACGGGCCGTTTGTGATGAACACTCAGCAGGAGCTCGTGCAGGCTATGCGCGACTACCAGACGGGCCGCATGGGCGAGATCACCCGCACCGCCAAGTTGGACTAGTTACTTCGCCAGGGACCGAACACCTGAGCGGGACAGCGAGAGGGCGAGGCCGCCCTCCGTCCTCGTCAAATTGAAGAATGATGCCTATTCTCGTCCCCTCTGGGCCGGAGGGGATCAAACATGTTTGGCATGTCGGGGCAGCTGGTGGGGTTGTTGGCCGCGGTGAGCTATTCCGGAGAAGCGATTGATCCCTCGCCCTCGGAGATACTGTCGGAGACCTGGAGGTACTCTTATGCCCTCCAGGATCCTTTCTGGTCTCAGTGGCAGGAGTTTTTGGGAATCGCCGACTCGGACGGCAATCGCTATTGGAAGCTTTGCTACCTGAACCTATTCCGCATCGGGTGTTCGCTCCGCTCGACCGATTGGGACGGAAATCTCCGCTTCGAAACCTCCCTGGGTGAGGGAGACGCGCGGGCCGCGCAAATGAACGTCGACCTCGTGGCCGGGCCGGTCTTGGTCACTTCCTTTTACCACAGCGGCCTGAGCGCAAACCTGTTCGGCCGTGCGATCTCGGACGGGTCCCTGCTGTGGACCCACAGCCTTCGCGCCGATTTCTCTGGGGTGAGCGATGTGACCATTGCCGGCGTTACTTATGACGGCGCCGGACGTCTAGTCGTGGCTACCGTTGCACGTGATTCGACTTACTGGACCTATGAGTCCGCAGTTTTCGCTCTTTCGTTCGACACCGGGCAGACAATCTGGATGCGCGATCTGGCGCGGGAGTATCCCACGGACAGCGTGACTATGTGGTCGCCCATTCTCGACGAGATCGGCAACGTGTACTTCTCTGAGTTGTACTGTCGGAGCGATCGCTGTAGATGGCTTGTCAGCTCTCTCGATCCGAAGGGTGGCCTGCGGTTCGAGACGGAGGTTGACCCTGGATTTGTCCCGATTGGGGTCGCCCACGGGCGCCTGCTGGTTTCCAATTGGTACCAGGAGGTCGCCGAGCTTTTGGACGTAGAGAGCGGTTCCCGAATTGCTCGGATCCACGGCTTAGTGCGCAACACTGTCCTCATTTCGCGCGACCTTGGGTTCTTCGTCGAAAGGCCGGGCCCTCCGGATCCCACGTCAGTTCTTCGGGATCGGCTCGCCCTTACTGCTTTCGACCTGGGCAGTGGTGAAATCCAATGGCGCTTTCCTCTGCGAAGCTTTGAAAGCCGGAGCTCACCTCTCTTGACGGACCAGGGAAACATCCTCTTGATCGACAAATCGGCGCTGCTGGAGATCTCGCCGCGGGGTGAACTCTTGCGTGCTACACGCGTCCAGCTGAAACGGCAGCCGGTGGAAACGATTGGGGTGGCGTTGCTCATCAACGGAAGATGGTTTTCGCAGTCAGGCGCGACAGTCGTGGCCTACGACGTTCCCGGCGCGCCTGGCGAAGGTCGCTTTGGGTGGAATTCGCTTTTCGGCGACGCCCAGCACGAGAGCCGCCCCCGCGAGAAATGAATCGCCCATCGAGCCTGCCGCTCTTGCGGGGAATCAGACCACCGGCCGACAGCTTGTGGCAGCTCGAGCGGGTGGGCGTTCGCTCTCGCCTGCTCGCTTCTTACGGTGTCTCATGAAAAATCCCCGCTCTCGCAAAGAACGCCTGCGTTGACGTTTGTGGGGAGGCTTCACACCTTGGTTCGCTGAGCGTACGCGTTCGGCCAACATGGCCGCCCCTCGGGTTGTGCAGGACGCGGCCGGAAGAGAGGGAGCCATGAAAAAGCTAAAGCACAACGTATTGGTATTGGTTTGCGCGGGACAAGTGGGATCGAGCCTGCTCGTCGCCGCGGCAGCCCAGGCGCAGGATGTATCGTTTGTCGGCGCGCGCCTGGAGTACTACGCCGGGATCGAGCCGGGTTCCATTGTGGTCGGGGATTTCAACAGCGACGGGGTGGAGGACCTGGCAGTGGTTAGCCGGGGCAGCCGCTATCTCACCATTTATCCCGGATCCGTGCGCGTGCTTTTGGGCAACGGCGATGGGACATTCCGGCAGGCGGGGAGCTACGACGTTGGGATCCAGCCTGGTTCCATTGCGCTCGGCGACTTCAACGGCGATGGCCTTCTGGATCTGGTCACGGCCAACTCCTATGGAACTCCCTATGGCGTGTCGGTGCTCCTGGGCAACGGGGATGGGACCTTCCGGGCGCGAGATCTGGGCTACGGGACCGCTCCGTCGTCCGTCGCGGTGGGCGACTTCAATGGCGACGGCATTCAGGACCTCGCGCTTGCAAACCGCAACAACATCGCGCTGCTTTTCGGAAACGGGGACGGGACCTTCCAGGAGGCGCAAACCTTTGGCTCGGGGACCTCGCCAACCTGGGTGGTGGCAGATGACTTCAATCGCGACGGCGCGCTGGACCTGGCGGTGGCGGCTTGGACCTCCGGCGATGTCTCGGTGTTCCTGGGCAACGGGGATGGGACCTTCCAGGACGCACTGGTTTTTCATGCCGCCGCGTCTGCCCGTTTGATGGCCATGGCTATGGGCGACTTCAATGGCGATGGGGTGGAAGACCTGGTCGTGGTCAACCGCGGTCCTGAGCCTCTATACGACGACGGGAGCGTCGTGGTGTTTCTGGGTAACGGAGACGGGAGCTTCCAGGAAGGGCGAAGTTTCCTTACTGGGCCCAATCCTCAGCGCATTGCAGTAGGCGACTTCAACGCCGACGGAGCGCAGGATCTGGCTCTGGCCAATGGGGACTTCGTCTCCGTCTCGGTGTTTTTGGGCAATGGGGATGGGACCTTCCAGTCGGGACCTCGCGTGGCAGTTGGCGAGGGTGCCGGGGTGTCGGTAGGCGACTTCAATGGCGATGGGGCTTTGGACCTGGCCACGGTCAACGGTTTTTCGGACACCTTCTCCGTGGTGCTGGGCAAGGGCGACGGGACCTTCGTGGAGCCGCCGAGCTTCCGGGCCGGGAACACTGCCGTAGCCGCTGCAGCGGCAGACTTCAATGGCGACGGCGCCCTGGATTTGGCCGTTGCCAACGCTCGTTCCAACGACCTGTCGGTGCTTTTGGGGAACGGGGATGGGACGTTCCAGGAGCCGCGCAACTTCGGCGCCGGAAGCGTTCCTTCAAGCGTCGCAGTAGGGGACTTCAATGGTGACGGAGTGAAGGACGTGGTGGTGGCCAACGCGGGCACAGATCCCCAGTATGTTGACGGGAGCGTCTCCGTGCTCTTGGGAAACGGCGATGGCACTTTCCAGCCGGCGCGGAACCTCGACGTCGGGGGAAGTGCCCGGGGGATCTCGGTGGGGGACTTCAACGGGGACGGGTTCGACGACCTGGTCGTGGCGGACTACCCCTCGAACGTCTTACTGCTTGTGGGCAATGGCGATGGAACTTTCCAGGCGCCTCGGGTCATCTCCCCCCAATTCCGTCCTGCTTCCGTCGCAGTGGGCGACTTGAATCGCGACGGGGCAAAGGACGTGGCCATCGCCATCAGCCATAGTGTCATCATCCTCTTGGGGAACGGCGATGGGAGCTTCCAACCGGAGCGAAGCTTCGGTGTGGGGTCCACTCTTGTTTCGCTTGCGGTCGGCGATCTCAACAACGACGGGGTGGATGACCTGGCGGTGGCCAGGTACTGTACCAATCCCCGCTGCTTTGTCGGGTACGCCGTGGTGCTGCTGGGCAACGGTGACGGCAGCTTCCAGCCGGCCGGGAGCTACTTAGTCGGAAATAGCGCTGGGGCCATTGTGGTGGCGGACCTGAATGGGGACGGAGTGCAGGACATGGCGATGGTCAACGGCGCCGACTCCGTCGCGGTTCTCATAGGCAATGGGGACGGCAGCTTCCGACCGCCGCTGACCTTTGATCCCGGCGGCGGTTTCGTCGTCGCAGCGGACCTCAATGGCGACGGCCTTGCGGATTTGGTCATGTCCAATGGCGTGACCTTGGATGCAGTCTGGGTGCTGATCAACAACACGCCTCGATAGCCCGTCAACGCGCGGTTCGATCAACCGCGTTCGATCGTCCCTGGCTGGAAGGGGGCGTGCTTGTACGCGCAAGCGGCTTACGGGGGCAGATCGAAGAGGAGGACTTCTCCGCCATCCTTCGAGCGGATCGTCAGCTCATCCACTTTTTCGATCCCCACGCCGTCGCCCGCCTTGAGCGCGGTGCCGTTCACCTCCGCCGAGCCGCGGGCCAGGTGCAGCCACCCCAGTCGACCCTTCTCGAAGTGGTGGGTCACCGACTGGCCGCCCCCGAGCAATGACGCGAACACGCGCGCATCCTGCTGGATGTGGACCGACCCCTCGGCCCCGTCGGGCGAGGCCACGAGCCGCAGGCGCCCGCGCTTCTCCGCGTCGCTGTAGAACTTCTGCTCGTAACCGTTGGGCAGCCCACTGCGCTTGGGCAGGATCCAGATCTGCAGCAAGTGCACCGGTTCCTTGCTCGAGGCGTTGTACTCGCTGTGGGTCACCCCGGGACCGGCGCTCATTCGCTGCACCTCGCCGGGCTTGATCACCGAGCCGTTGCCCATGCTGTCCTTGTGCTGCAGCGCGCCTTCGAGCACGTAGGTGATGATCTCCATGTCCCGGTGGCTGTGGGGCGGAAATCCGCCCCCCGGCCCGACGATGTCGTCGTTGATCACCCGCAGTGCCCCGAAACCCATGAAGCGCGGGTCGTGGTAGTCGGCAAATGAGAAAGTGTGGCTCGTCTTCAGCCAGCCATGGTCCGCATGGCCGCGTTCTTCCGCTCTTCGTACCGCCAGCATGGTCGGTCCTCCGTTTCGACGAACCGTCCGACATTTTGGGTCCTTGGGGCACCCAGATGTCAGACAGTTCGCTGGATTTGAAAAGATGCGTCCATTGTGAACAGCAGATCGCGCGGATCCGCGCCTTCAGGCAGCCTGTTCGGCTGCCTTTGCTCCGATGGCCTCCACGTCGAGGGAGATTTCGACCTGGTCGCTGACGACGACGCCGCCGCCCTCGATCAGCTGGTTCCAGTTGAGCCCGAACTCCTTGCGGTTGACCGCGGTCTTGGCGAAGAAGCCAACCCGCTCATTCCCCCAGGGGTCCTTGCCGGCGCCGAGGTATTCGGCATCCAACTCCACCGGTCGCGTCACCCCGCGCATCGTGAGCTCGCCGAGCACCCGGTATCGATCCTTTCCCCGACGCTCGATCTTGCTGCTCTCGAAGGTGATCGCCGGGTAGTTCTCGACGTCGAAGAATTCGGCGGAGCGGAGGTGTTGGTCCCGGTTGGGCTCGTGGGTGTCGATGCTCGCGGCCTCGATCCGCACCGAGACCTTCGACGCCTCGGGCTTATCGGGGTCGAAGTCGATCGCTCCCTGCCAGCGCTCGAACGTGCCCCGCACCTTGGAAATGACCAGGTGGCGCACCGTGAACTGTGCCCCCGAGTGAGATGGATCGATGTTCCAGCGTCGCGTCGTCATGTGTGCTTCCTCCGTCCTCAGTACTTCGTTAAGGCGTGAATATGCAGGCCTGGAGGCGCGGCGACTAGATGGTCCAATTTGGAAATACTGTTCCACGTGGTAGACAATCGTTACAAATGGATCTCAACGAGCTACTGGTTTTCACCCGGGTGGTTCAGGCGGGCAGCTTCACTGCCGCGGCGCGGCGGCTCAAGATGCCCAAATCGAGCGTGAGCCGCAAAGTCTCCGACCTCGAAGAGAGGATCGGGGCCCGCCTGTTGCATCGGACCACGCGCAAGCTCGGGCTGACCGATGCCGGGCGGATCTACTTCGAGCGGGCGGCGCCTATCGTCTCCGACATCGAGCAGGTAGACCAGGCGGTGGGCGAGCTTCAAGCCGCGCCGCGCGGCCTGCTCCGCGTCACCGCGCCCCTGTCGTTCGCGCTGATCGGGCCGATGGTGGCCGCCTTCCTCGAGCGGTACCCGGACGTCCATGTCGAGCTGGTCTGCTCCGACCGGGTGGTGAATCTGGTGGAGGAGGGGTTCGACGTCGCGATCCGGGCCGGACACCTGGTCGACTCGGCGCTGATCGCGCGGCGGCTCGGCGCGTTCAAGCGAGTGCTCGTCGCTTCCGCCGGGTACCTCAAGCGCCACGGGCACCCGAAGTCTGCCGCCGACCTCGAAAAGCACCCCTGCATTGCCTTCGGCTCAACCGCGACGCCGACTCTGTGGACGCTGCACTCGGGCGAGAAGACGATCGACGTTCGGGTCCCGGCGCGCCTGTTGGCCAATGACATGGACCTGATGCTCGACGCCGCCCGGGCGGGGATCGGCATCGCCTGGCTTCCCGAGCATCTCTTGGCCGGAGACCTGGCAAGGGGGCGGCTCAAGCGGGTGCTCACCGACTGGACCTCGCCGGAGACGCCGGTGCACGCCGTCTATCCGAGCGCCCGCCATCTGTCGCCAAAAGTGTTCGCCTTCGTGGAGCTTTTGCGCAAGCAGTTCTCCACCGCGAGTAAAGTGAGTTAGCCAACGTTGCCTCCCAACGTCAGGGCGTGACCGCTTTTCGAACCGCGGGGTGTCATGCTAAACGCCGAGGCGGGTGCTCTTGGCGCATCACCCGCAGCAGGCCGCGGCTGCATCACGTGTTTACACCCGAGGCAACGGCCATGAAAAAGTCATCGACTGGAGTGGGTGCGATTCTTGTCCTCTTCCTTTTTCTAAGTGCTTGTGGGAAAGGGAACACCACTGGGAGCGGTCATTCCAGCATCAGCGATGCGAACGCTCAGGCCAATCCGTACAACGTCCTGAGCTCGCTGTTCAAAGCAAACGTCACCGGCGCGGTGAGAGCTCAGGTGACCTACACTCCGGAGAACGGACCGTCGGGTACGACGCCTGAATTCGCCGTGGCTTCGGGCGAGGTCAGCGTTCCGGTTCTCGGCTTGCTGCCCGAGACCAACTACACCCTGCAACTCCGGGCGATGGGCGCCGGCGGGATCGGCGTCGACAGCGATCCGGTGAGCTTTCGCACCGGGGCTCTTCCCAGCACCCTGCCTGCTTTCACCGTTACCGAGCAGCCGGGAAGCGAGCCCGGATTCACGATGATCGCGCTACTCCAAGGCATTCTTTCCGGTTCCTCATCCTCGAGCGGCGCGGGCCCTGGGCAGCCGATCGCCGGGCCTCTGATCGTGGACCATACCGGACAGATCGTCTGGTATCGCGAGGCTTTCGACGGAATCGTCACCGATTGGCAAAAGCAGCCGAACGGGACATACACCGCCGCCATCAACAATACCTATTTGAGGGAGCTCGGATATTCGGACACGCGCTACCTCCAATTGGACAACCTGGGCAACGTGCTTCGAACCTATTCCGCCATCGGCGAATGGCCGACGGACAATCACGAGCTCCGACTGTTGTCGAACGGAGATGTCTTGCTGATGGCGATCAATACCCGGTACATGGACCTGACACCGTGGGGAGGCAGAGCTTCCGTCAATGTCGCGGGCAACATTCTCGAGCGCATTTCCTCGACTGGCGAGCTCCTCTTCGCCTGGAACGCGCTCGACCGACTCGACATTGGATCCGCCGATCCACTGATTCTGCGGGATCTGGCGGACGCGGACGATCTCGATTTCACGCACGCAAACGCGATCGATGTTTCCGCCGATGGCTCTTTTCTGATCAGCCTTCGGCACCTGAGCCAGGTGATCAAGGTGGATCGCAGCGGATCCATCGTGTGGAGGCTGGGAGGTGTCAACAGCGACTTTGAGTTTGTCAACGATCCGCTGCGTGGATTTTCATTTCAACATGGCACCCGCGAGCTGGCCAACGGCAACCTCCTCCTTTTCGACAACGGGAATGGCCACGAACCACAGCAAAGCCGAGCGGTCGAGTACCGACTCGATCTGAATGCGAGAACCGCCACACTGGTCTGGCAGTTCAATGCCGACCCTCCCATCTACGGAGCCTTCATGGGCTTCACGCAGCGCCTACCGAATGGAAATACCCTGATCACCTACGGCGCGCGGGCGGTGATCCAGGAGGTCAACGCCGCCGGGCAGGTCGTTTGGGAGCTTCGGGGTGCGGACACCGACGGCTTCTACCGAGCGATCCGGATTCCATCACTGTACTGACCGGTAGAGATCCCCGCATCCGCTGTTCGCCGAGTTTATATTCGCCGCATGCGAGAGGACTGGACCCCGTCGAGCGGTGGCTCGGCGCGATTTCGAGATGCCTCGATGGCCTACGCGGCGCTGCGGATCGCGTTCGGCATCAATATGGCGATGCATGGCGTGAACCGACTTCTGGCCGGCGTGGGGCAGTTCGCGGCAAAGATGGCGCAGGACTTCTCTTCGACGGTTCTGCCGCGCTGGATGGTGCTGACGTTCGGCCAGCTGCTTCCCTTCGTCGAGCTGGCGATCGGCGTCCTTCTCCTGATCGGCTTTTGGACCCGCTGGACGCTGTTGTCGGGCATGGCGGTGATCGCCGCGCTGATGTTTGGAACCGCGCTCAAAGGCGATTGGAATGTGCTCGGGACGCAGCTTCTCTACGCGCTGGTCTATTATCTGCTGCTGGCGCGGCGCGCCGACGATGCGTTTGGGATCGACGCTGCCCGCCGTCGCCGAAACGCCTGAACTGGCGTAGTCAGATCACCGCGTCGGCAGTGAGCACGACAGACACCTGATCCGGGATCGATTTCCGGCGAACAGACCGTTCAAATTCTCCACCGGTCGAGTCGGCGGCAGGGCAGATTCCCGAAAAACCCGCAGACGAGGTGACCCGCGTGAAAGCACTATTGGCCTGTATCGCTTTACTGTCGTCAACGATCGCGTTTGCCGCAGACCCTCCGCGCAGCCCGGACGCGGGGACGTTCCTGCTCACCATTTTTCTCAAGCACGACCAATCGAAGAGCCTGGGCGAGATTCAGGCCGAGCTGAAGAAGGCGGGTTTCGACGAGAAGTTCCCGCCCAAAGGGATCGAGGTCGTCTCCTGGTACGTAATGATGGGCATCGGCCAGGTGGTCACCCTCCGCGTTCCCGCGGAGCGGCTGCGCGAAGTGAATCTGGCGATTGAAAACGGCGCCTGGGGTCCCTACCGCACCGAATTCTACGCTACCTACGATTACCGGCCCGTCTGGGAGGCAGCAAAGAAAGGTCGCGAAGGCAAGTAGCCCCCTGGTAAATCCAGGCATACCCGGGTACGAGATCGGTTGAATGCGTTCCCGCGCCAGTGATTAGCGAACGCCGCGCTCATCAAGACGGCGGTCCGGCGCAGGAACCCAAGCGGCGAAGCTGTGGGAAGACGTGATTCGGGGCGTCACGCGGTCCCGATGGGGCGCGCCACCGTTTGCGCCAAGTTTCGGAGAACGCTCGCCGATGCCGTTCGGGCTCGTCGCCGGCGAAGGAGCAATGCGCTTCGCGTTGCTACACCGCGAGGAATGTGAGTCCCGAAGTTGAGGCGCCACGATCCAGATAAGGATGCGCGACGCTCTATTTTTTCTTTTCGAAGGGCGTGTAGCCGAACTTCTGGCCGCCGACACTGGCCTCCACCATCAGCCCGCCCTTGGGGACGGTAAAGACCGCCACGCCCCACTGGTACTTCGCGTTTGCCGCTGCCCCGGCGGTCAACGCCACCGCACTCACCTGTCCGGAGAAGGCGTAGTTGCCTGATTTGAAGTCGGAGAGCACTCCCTCGGTCTCGAAGAAGATGATCTCCGCGTACGCCTGACCACCGATCTGCAAACCGATGGTGACTTGAGTCAATGACGCTTTGCCCACCGGCTCTCCGCCCTCGTAGAGAACCCCCGTGCCGTGCGCACCGCCAACGATATAGGCGCCCTTTCCCACGCCGGGGAAAACGGCATAGCCAACCGAGCTCTTGAAGAAGCGGGCGACGTCTGGGTCGGTCTTCTTGAAGAGCTCAATCGTCTCGTTGGCGTCTTTGATGTCGTCCGCGTACGCAGTGCCCGCGACGCCCAACGCGACGAGCAAGCCCACCATCAAGACGCGCTGAGTAGTGGATCTGAAGTTCATAGGTATGTCCTCGGGATAGTCCTCGACGCTCCGTCTCTCCGGGCTTAGGAACGTTACCGGGTTGCGTCAAAACAACGTGTTCGGCCGTTCCGCAGCTGATCAGGCGGCTCGGCTACCCTCAGGTTTGTGAAAAATGCTACAAAAAGCCGCCTGCTGAAGACCTCGACTCTCTGATAGAGAGCTGCCGGAAGGGGAGCGGGGCGCGTCGGCGATGGTTCTCTGGCGGCTTTTTTTGGCGCCGTCGCACGGCCCTGGAGAGTGCGATGAGAACGATACTTGCCGTGCTTCTAGGTTTCCCGGTTTCAATCGCCGCCCAGACTCCGCAAGCTCCTCCCGATTTGATTCTGCTGAACGGCAAGGTTTTTACCGCTGATCCGGCTAAACCCTCTGCTGAAGCTGTTGCCATTCGCGGCGATCGGATCATCGCCACTGGAAGCTCAGTTGAGATTGGACAACGGGCTGGAGCGAAGACGCGGCGCATTGATTTGCAGGGGCGCACGGTTGTCCCCGGCTTCAATGACGCCCACTTTCACTTTGACCCGGATCCAGAAGGCTCCAAGCTCGAGCTCAAAACGATGGAGCCAACCTGGGCAGAGACGGGGAAAGCAATCAGAGCCGAGGTTGCACAAGCTCCTGCCCGGAGATGGATTTTCGCCGAGGTCGGCAGCGATGTGGTCATGAATCCGGACGTGAACTGCTTCGCGCTCGACCGCATCGCCCCGAACCACCCCGTCCTCATTCGCGCGTACTACGGACACGGCTACATCATCAATTCGAAGGCGATGCGGTTGCTCCAGATCCGAGACAAGGAACCCGATCCCGTCGGGGGCTACTTTGAACGGGTAGGGGGCTCGAAGAGAATCAACGGAAGGTTTGGGGAGTACGCCGAATGGAAACCCAGCCGCATCCTGGCCAATCAGGTCGATGATGAGGACATCGTCAAGCGTCTGCGGGCTTTGGCGGATGAAGCCGTCCGCTACGGAATTACCTCGATGCAGATCATGTCTTCGCTGTCGGTCGACAAATTTGCTCGCCTGCTGGCTAAGGCCGATTTGCCGATTCGCGTCCGTGCCATCTCCTTCTCGATGACGACGCCGCAGGGGCGCGATTTGTCGTTGGACACAAAGGCGAGTTCGGATCGAACACGGGGATGGGCTGATCAACGACCTGGTCCCGCGCGCCGTGCGACTGGGCGTAATCGTCGTCCAGAACCCAACCCATTTTGCCGAGCCAGAAACTTTTCAGCGGCGTTGGGGCGCGGGGATGCAGCCGTTGCGCTCGCTCATCGAGGCGGGAATTCCCGTCGCCCTTGGCTCGGACGGTCCACTGAACCCATTCTTGAACATCATGCTGGCGACGATTCACCCGTACAGTCCGAAGGAAGCCGTGACGAGAGAGCAAGCAGTACGAGCCTATACTTTTGGTTCCGCCTTCGCGGAATCTGCTGAACACGAGAAAGGCACAATCGCCGAAGACAGGCGGGCGGACCTGGCCGTCCTTTCACAAGACATTTTTGCCGCACCCCTGCCTGAAATCCCGAAAACGAACAGCGTGCTAACCATCGTCGGCGGAAAGATCGTCTATGATGCGAACGTGTTGAACTGACTCGCCACGTCGAACATCCGGCGGCGCCGAGAGTATTCGTGCTTGACCAACCGTCGGATTCGTTGGGCAGCTCAAGCGTGATTGCGGTCGGCGAAGAAGGAAAACTTCCGCTGACGCGGCAGAAACTCTGGTACGGTGAGCCGGTGCCGATTCCGGCTCGGCAACTCGTTGCAAAGCGCGCCAATGTCCTTCTCGCGTGGGTGTGCCTGGTCGCGCCGGCGGCGATTGCCTTCAACTATATTTTCCGCTTCGGCATCGACGTCCCCTACTGGGACCAATGGGAGTTTGTTCCGCTTTTGGGAGAGGTCTTCGAGGGGAGGCTTCCCTTTCGGCTTCTCGCCGCGCAGGCGAATGAGCACCGCATTCTGCTTCCTCGAGTGTTGATGCTCCTCCTCGCCGGGCTCACCCGTTACAACACCCTCGCGGAAATGTATGCCAGCTGGCTCATGCTTTGCGCGATGGTCGCAATCCTCTTCCGAGTCTACGCAAAATCCTTCGGACTCTCACTGTGGTCGCTCGCCAAGTTCATCCCCGTTTCATGGCTTGTCCTCACGTTGCGCCAACGCGAGAACCTGCTCTGGGGCTGGCAGGTCGTCATTGTGCTGGCGTGCTTGCTTCTTTTCGCCACCCTCTATTTGATTCAATCGGCGGCGGAACATCCGCGCGGGCTGGCGCTCGCAATCATCGCCGCAGCGGGCTGCACCTTTTCATTCGGCGCGGGCCTGCTCGTGTGGCCGGTGGGCCTGGCGCAGCTGTTGTGGATGCGCGCTCATCGCAGGGGTGCTGCCAGCGGCGGGGCGGGGATCATCCTGGCGTGGATTCTTGGCTCGGCAATCTGTGTCGGCTTGTTTCTTTGGGGCTATCATCGGCCCGGAGAAGACATGCCGCTTTCGCGTGTGCTTCGACGCCCGTTCCTGCTCCTGTCGTCGCTGAGCATGGCGGTCGGGAACCCATTGGCGGATGGCCCTTTGAATGCGCAGATACTCGGAGGAATCGTCCTTCTGCTGTTCCTGGCGGTCGCGGTCCTTCATGCCCGCGGCGGCATCGACCTCGAGAAGGCCCCTTTGTCCCTGCCGCTTATCCTCTGGACGCTCCTTGCCGCTCTTCTCGTCACCCTTGGCCGGGTCGATGTTGATCCCGCCGCGGCGCTCTACTCCCGCTACGTCACCTTGATGGTCCCGGGTTTGGTTGGCTGCTATCTCGCAGTTTTGGCAATCAGAAATCGGGGAACGCGGATTGTTCTCGGTGTTGCGTGGGCGTCGTGGCGCTGATCGCGGTGAATGCGTCGTTTTCGACCTCCTATCGCTGGGGTCGAGAGCATCGGGACACCTTCGAGGTCTATCGACGCGCACTCCTTCAATACGAGGTTCGCCCGGATTCCGACCTGACAGGCCTGTTCATCAGTCCGGGGCTGGTCAGGACGGGTGCGGACATCTTGCGCAAACATCGCCTCAGCGCGTTCCGCAGATCGCGCACGGTTCCGCTCAAATGACTGTCATTTTGCCGGCGGAGTGCCAGCTACTTGCAATAAGGCACTACAACGATGTCATCGATGAACCACCAATAAGGTTTGTTGAAGAACCCAAACCGAAGCGTCGTCCCATCGTGGGATGCGATGAGGCCTTCCAGGGAGATTGGCGTCCAGGGAAAGTCGGGAGCGTCGACCAATTCATAGACAAGGGCTGCATCCCAAAACACTCGAAAGGCACTGGGCTGCCCGGTGTTTCGTAGCCAGAAACTGAGTGCGTACTTCTGGCCAGCCATGGTGGGGACAACCTGCCATAGGTCGCCCAGAAAAGGTCCACCGTATTCAACACCAAACTGCCCGCTGCCACGAGCGCGTTCGGTGATCGCGCAGAAACAAACTGCCCCGGTCCACCAGGGGTAAAAGCGGCCAGTTTCAAATCCGCAATTCTCGACAAGGTTTCCCGGAACAGCGTCGCATAGGCTTGGATGGAATTCTGACGTGTCCCCGTAGGACTCCACCGTGTTGTTCGTTGTGCTGGCACGCGCGGTAGTTCGGTTGATACCAACAGCAAGTAGAAGAGCAGCGATTCTGGCTAACGTCTTAATGGCGAACCCCCCTCCCAACGCCCAATAGATACCTACGCGAACGTTGGCGCAACTCCCTTCGCGGGTCCCCTTGCACCCCGCGTGCAACGGCGCCAAGCTCGCGGTGTCCTGCACGGCAGGGCCCGGGGAGGGGCCATTTCCATGACAATGAAGCGAGCGTTGCGGACTTTAGGCGTGGTGTTCGCCGGGATCGCATTGTCCAACGGCCGGTCTGCGATCGCCGGTCTGACCCTCGCGCAGCGGGTCGCGTGTCAGCAAGCGATCGAAGAGGTCTACTGGCGCCACCGGATTTGGCCCTCGGGCAATGGCCCCAAGCCACCCCTGGCGCAAGTGGTGACGGAGGCGGCGTTGAGGGAAAAGGTCGACGACTCTCTGCGCAAGTCTCAGGCGCTCGCTGAATACTGGCAGCGGCCGCTCGGCGCAAAGCAGCTTCAGGCCGAGATGAACCGAATGGCCCGGCAGACGCGCGATGCGGGGCGACTCCGGGAGGTGTGGGCAGGGTTGGGCAACGACCCGTACCTGATCGCCGAGTGCCTCGCCCGGCCGGCATTGGCCGACCGGTTGATCCACAACTGGTATGCCGAGCCGAACGGCAAAGATTTTGGCGCGTGGTGGGCGAGCGCACGGCGGACGCTTCGGGGCGAGGTCGTGGATGATCCGCAAGCGGAATATCGGCTCCCGGCGATCTCCGCCGGAGAGAGCGGATGTGTGACGGACACCTGGAGGGACACCAGCGCCAATTACCCCGAAGGCCGGCAGGACCACGCAGCCCTCTGGACGGGGACGGAAATGATCGTCTGGGGCGGCATTAGTAGCAGCGGGGCGATG
>WNFF01001038.1_pt1 | contig 31146 bp, 20 predicted proteins | sample 5400441 | NCBI WGS metagenome assembly WNFF01 (sample SAMN13153345, study PRJNA577476) | soil metagenome | isolation source: 120 cm saprolite under Douglas fir tree site 2 hole 3 replicate 1 | place: USA:California | collected 2015-04-18
TAGAAAATCAAGAGGAACGCGAATTGTCTTGCCGGTTAGCCCGTTCATTATTCCCGCGAACCATGCGTCGCCGTTACGTCGCGCGAACCCGGCCAACTCGCCGATCTCAGACTGCGGCAGCACGAGCGTTTCGTCCCACACGCTCGGAATCGTCTTGATCAATTCTGCCGCTGGATTTTCCAGAATGTGTTGCGGATGTGCGCCATAAATCATCAGCGGCGAGGTAAAGACGATCGCGCTGGCAATCTGATGCGCCCAGGAAGTTTCCCGCCGGCGTTCGCCGAAATGCACGGGAGTGTAATCCGCGTGACCTGCGAGAAACCGCGTAAAAGGCAACGTCGTGTTGTGCACTGAGCGCAAATTCATGCTGCGATATTCCAGACCGCGAATCGCTTCGCGAGTCATCTCGTTGGGCCAGGTGCGTGATTCACCGGCAGGCTTATTGGCGCCGTGGAACTCGACCATCACTTTATGCTCGGCCGAGCTGCGCAGGAGCGCCTGATATACGTCGATGATTTCTTTCGCTTCGTGATCGAAGAAATCGATCTTCGCGCCCACTACACCCAGACGTTTTAGCAGCGAGAAGAATTCTTCGCGAGCTTGCGGCGTGCGCAGGCTGCGACTGTGCTTCCAAAACCAGAGTTTGACATTCTGTTGGTTCGAGTAATCGACCAGGTCGCGGATCTGCGTTTCAGTCCAACGCTGCCAGATTCCTTCGACCACGTTGTATTCAAAGCCGAGTTGACCGGCGAGCCGCGAAAACTCTCTTATTCCTTCGAAACTATTCTCGCCGCCATCGAGATAACGCCAAACGGCGCGTCCAGGCTTTACCCAATCAGTCCTTAATCCCTGCGGAAAAATCCTTTTGTCCGGCGACGGTGAAAGATTGTTGATGAGGTCGCAGTTGACGAGCGTATTCAGATCAGAGCCGACCATGATCACGCGCCATGGCGTCGTGATCGTTCCATCAATCGCCGCAGGTTGTGACAAACGCTTCGCTTCATCTTTTCCATAACGAAGATCAAATGGATGGCTGATCGGCAGGGCGTGTCCGAGCACGGTCGTGAATGCCGTCTTTCCATCGGCACGCAAACCCATACCCGCATAGTTTATGAGGGCCGCTTCTGTGATCGCAGCGTAGCCCCGCCCGCCAGGCAGCTTGACGGTCAAAGGAGGCGCCGCCCATTCGCCCTCGTTAACCTCGCTAATCGTCTTCTTTTTGTGAATCCCTTCGTAGTGACCTTCGAAATCATGAAACCACGCGGTGCTGCCGGCGGGAAACTTGAATGTGGTTGCTTCGTCTGGAATCCGTCGTCCCTCTCCAGCTATCGTGAAGCGAAAGGCGATGCCGTCATTGAAAGCACGGACTTCCACAACATACTCCGTCTTGCTCGCCGGATGTCTGATCGAAATCCGCGCGCCAAGACAACTGTTTACGGCTGATGAATGAACACCGCGCGTTGAATATTTTTCGTAAACCCGATAACGCTCAATCCTGCTGATGATGCTGTCGCGACAGAGATCAATGCCATCCAGAAGAAATGCGAGCTCGGATAGCTCGACGATAGAGCGATCAGCTCGGGTTATCTGGTACCGCAACTGAGGGCCGGTCGTGAGCAAGACAAATTGAAGTTCTGAGTTCGGACTCTTGAAACTGATTACTTCGCCAGCCGCCTCCGCGTTTCGCAGAACGCCAATCAAGACCGGCGCAGCAAGGGCGGTCGAGAGAAAGTTGCGCCGGGAAAGGCTATTTTGGAGTGCGCCGGCAGAGCGAAGCGGCGACGGCGCTTTGGATCTAGTTGATTGAGCCAGACGCGAATCTGAATTATCGATTTTCCGCATTAGACCGAGGTCTTCTTATCTTGCGAGAACCAAAGCGCCGTCGCCGCTTCGCTCTGCCGGCGCACTCCAACTCAATTCGCTTTCCAACTTAGTGGTCTTGGTTTATAACCGATACTCGCGGCGCCCAGTTCTTCATTCATAATCAGGAAGGCGCCCAAGCCATGAAAGTCGTTCACATTTCGCTTGCGCGCAAAGTAATACGCGAGGTCGCTGACGTTCGTGCCTTCACAAATGTCGATCAGATTCGTCATGCCGTCAGCGCCCATTGAAAGTTTCGTCATCACCCCGCGATAACCTTTTTGCGCCACCGCCTCGTAATGCTTCGGCAGAAACCCATGCTTGACGCCCATCCACATCATGTAGCTGTACATGCTTGAGCTTGATGTTTCCAACCAGTTCCCTTCGACATCGCCCTTATCAACGACCTGGTACCACAGCCCAGTCTTCGGATCCTGGTATTTCTCGTAAGCCTTCGCCAGCTGCTGCACGATCTGGATCAGATCGTTTCGTTTCGGATGGTTCTTCGGCAGAATCTCCAGGATTTGAATGAGCGTCATCCCAAACCAACCGATGGCGCGGCACCAGTGATAAGCGGACGTGTGCGTAGTCGGATTGGCCCAGGGCTGGGCCCCGCTCTCGTCGTAGGCGTGCCAAAGCAAGCCAGTCGCAGGATCGTTCAGGTGCTGATAATAGATGAGCAGCTGTTTCGTAACTTCATCGTTTGCATACGCGCTGTCGCCGAACATCTGACCATAACGTGCCAGAAACGGCAGCGACATGAAGACCCCATCGGCCCACAACTGCCATTGCCGGCTGGCATTGGTGGCATGCCAGAACCCGCCGTCCTTTGTACGCGGATAAGTGTCGAAGACTTTGCGAATGCTTTCAGCCGCGAGCTTATACTTTTCCTGCTTCGTCTCTTGGTACAGAATCAGCAGCAAATTGCCCGGCAGCATGTAATCGAGCGCGTTGATTGGCCGATTGATCGTGCCTTTGTCGTCAATGTGCAGATCGATCCACGACTGAACGTGATCCAGATAGCGCTTGTCTTTGGTTCTGAGGTAAACCAGATAGACGCCATAGAGATAAAGCGACTTCGCATAACTCCAGCCTTTCAGCGAGTCGGCTGTTGGGAAACGCTTCATCGTGGATTCGACCACGGCCATGGACCAATCAACTGGGGCGGTCGCTTCTTTCGTGATCAGTGGATCGCGCTCTCCGTCGACTCGAGTGCTCGCCGCTAAATTGATTGTCGACTGCGCGGAAATGATTAGCGCGATTAAAGCCGCGATCATTCGCGGCGGCCGAAAAGGGTTTGCCATCATATATTCCTTCTCTTTGTGCCGTTGGTGGCGTCGGAGCAGTAGCCCGACCGTGAGGGAGGGCGCGTCGTGGATAAACGCCCTCCCTTACGGTCGGGCTACTGCCCCGCTTCGCACGCACGTTTATCAACAAGATCTAGGACTGCCAATGATCTCCGGCGCTCGTTTGTCTCGTTACGTCTGTAGTAGCAGGCGGCTTCGATCTGCCAAATCCACATCCGGCACTTTCTCCATCGATGACTGATATTGCTTATCCCGGTAGATTGCCGCTCGCCGCATGAGCGGAAACAATGTTTGAGGTTTCAGACCGCCGAGTTCCTGGTACTGCCACTTTCGCTCACCCAACGCAACCGGTGTGAGGAAGTCGAGCGCCTGGCGAATGCTGCGGCCGTCCCTCGTTCTAAAATTCCACAAATCAACTCCCAGTTTTTCGCCCAGGGTAGCCAGCAACATCAAGCCATCAAGATTGCCGACGCTGTAGCTCCAGGCCTTGGTGCGCGCCAACTCCAGTGGCTGGCGCCCGTCCGGCTCGATTTGAGTTGCGATTCGTTTTTGGCGGGCGGCCTGCAAGACTTGCCTCGCCAAATCATCTTTGCCGACGAACAGGGCGAACGAGACAACCTGCAGATCGTAGTAGGTTCCATGATTGTTTTTCGCGGCGGCTTCGTCGCGACCGTTCTTGCTTTCGAGCATCCACTGAAGAAATTTTCCAAACCAATCCTGCAAGCCATGCTGATCAGCCGGGGTCAACGCTTTCGAACCCTGTAGCAGACCTATCGAGTCGACGACCTGGGTCAACCCGCGCGTCTCGATCAAGCCAATGCCGCGGCCAGTGTTCACGCCGGGAATAAACTGCGCGTATTGCAGGTTTGGATTCATGCGCGTCGCCGGATCGAGAAAGAATGCACGCAGCAATTGTGTCGCTTTGGCGGCGTACGCTTCGTCGCCTTTGAAGTAAAAAGCCAGCGCGAGCGTTTCCACCGACGACTCTAATTGATCCAGACTGCGATGATCGGTGATCTTGTTGATTTCCGGATTGCGCTCACCGTCGCGGCGGATGTAAGGCAAGCCGTTGGGAGATTTTGGGTCGGGCCAGAAGTACGGCGCCTGGCTCATGTAATCGTGTTTGTCTCCGCTCGGAGGCATAGCTTCTTTGCTAACAACGGAAGAGGGAGGGACCGAAAGCGACTTCTGCGCTTCGCCCTCGAGCTTCGCCCATGCCGGCGTCAAACTTTTATCGCCCGCTTGAACCCGTTGTCGAGTCAGTTGCAAATGCTTGGCATCGAGTAGAAACACGCGGGGCGCGGTCCCGCCATTTGGCTCTTCCCCTTCACCGTTTGCCATTGCGGATGTCATCGCTACAGTTAACCCCACAACTGCCGCGACTCTCTTCAATTCATTTCTCATGACAGTAAGGTGCTCCGAATTGCGAACCTCGATCTCAAGACGACGAGCGTCACGACTTTCATCCCACCGATGAAAAGCAATGCAAACTCTTGCTCAATCCACGAGCAAAGTTGTAAAGTGACGAGCCGAGCCCACGTCGTTACCGGTAACGAGCATCGGATTCTATTTGTTGTTAACGGTGCTGTCAACAGATTTGGATTCGTTTGTTTGGGGAAACTCTGAGGAGCTTCGGCGCGCTGGGGCGCCGGATATGAGCTACGCCAACAAAGTCGTCATCATCACGGGTGGCAGCCGTGGCATAGGGGAAGGTTGCGTGCGTACCTTCGTAGCCGCCGGTGCGAAGGTGGTCTTTTGTGCGAAGGGCGAACGCACTGGCGTTGCACTCGCCGCCGAGGTGAATGAAAGTGGACCAGGCGAGGCCCGCTTCATTCGCTGCGACGTTTCCCAGGTCGAAGAGATTCAGAAGCTGATCGAAACTACCGTCTCGCGTTACGGGCGACTCGATTGTTTAGTTAACAATGCTGGTTGGCATCCGCCGCTCCAGCCGATCGATGATTTTTCAATTCAGGATTTTCGTGACCTGCTGGAGTTGAATTTGGTCAGCATCTTTGCCGCCTGCAAGTTTGCTCTCCCTCACCTGCGTCAAACTCGAGGCAACATCATCAACATGTCGAGCCTGGTTGGCAGCATCGGACAATTGCATGCGAGTACCTATGTCGCAACTAAAGGCGCGATCACCGCGCTGACTAAGGCGCTCGCAATCGACGAAGCGCGGCATGGCGTGCGCGTGAATTCAGTTTCGCCCGGAAACGTCTACACGCCTTTGTGGCAGGAGGCGATCGATGCGGCGCCTGATCCGGATCAATGTCGAGCGCAGGGCGAGGCAGCGCAGTTGCTCTCGCGAATGGGAACGATTGACGAAGTTGGCAAGCTCTGCCTCTTCATTGCCGCTGAAGCAACCTTCACGACCGGCGTCGATCACCTCATCTCGGGTGGCGCCGAGCTCGGCTATGGCGACAAAGGCCGCAGCTCGAACGAACCTGGCAAGTAGGCTCGAGAATTTCCAGTCCGGGAGCAGGCCATTGACGCTCGTTACCGGTAACGTTTAAGATTCGCTGGCCTACTCGGTCAGACTAGTAAGAAAGAGCGCGTATGAAGATGTTCCAAACTGTGGCGTGGTTCATGTTGCTGATGGTGGGTTTGAATTTTTTGGCGCCCACTTCACAAGGAACTCGTCTCGGCCAGAATGCTAATCGCGGAAAGAACATCTATCAAGACGGCTGGATCGATCTGAACAAGAACGGAAAGATGGATGTTTACGAGAATCCCAGGGCGCCAATCGACAAACGCATAGATGACCTGCTCTCGCAGATGACCCTCGAGGAAAAGACGTGTCAAACCGCAACCCTGTACGGCGTCGGACGGGGCAGGAGCGGAGCGGAGCCGCCCTTGAAAGACGAGTTGCCGACTCCTGATTGGAAAAACCAAATCTGGAAAGACGGTATCGCCAATATCGATGAACACCTCAATGGCGTAGGTCCCAATGGCAAGAGCGTTTATGCCACGGACATCAGGAAACATGTCTGGGCGATGAACGAAGTGCAGCGTTTCTTTATTGAAGACACGCGGCTCGGCATTCCCGTTGATTTCACGAACGAAGGCGTTCGTGGCCTCGCTGCTTACACCGCGACAAGCTTTCCCGCGCAGATCGGTCAGGGCAGCACCTGGGATAAAGAACTGATTAGCGAGATAGGAGGCATTACCGCCGCAGAAGGCAGAGCGCTCGGCTACACGAATGTTTACGCTCCGATTCTCGACGTTGCGCGCGATCAACGCTGGGGACGCTTTGAAGATGTCTATGGTGAAGATCCGTATCTCGCGTCGCGGCTCGGGGTCGAGATGGTCAGAGCGATGCAGAAAGATTATCGCGTCGCCGCAACCGCAAAACATTTCGCCATCCATGGCAACAATAAGGGCGCACGCGAAGGACAAGCGCGCACCGATCCGCAGACCTCGCCGCGGGAAGTCGAGAATATTTTCCTGCCGCCTTTCAAGGCCGCGATTAAAGAAGCCGGAATGCTCGGCGTGATGAGTTCGTACAATGACTATGACAGCATTCCGGTTACCGGCAGCAAATACTGGCTCACCGGGCGACTCAGAAATGATTTCGGTTTCAAGGGATATGTCGTCTCTGACAGCGCCGCAGTTGAAAATCTTTATAACAAACACGGCGTCGCCTCGGACATGAAAGACGCTGTGCGTCAGTCGATCGAAGCCGGTTTAAATGTCAAAACGAATTTTACGCCGCCCGATGATTTCATTCTCCCGCTGCGCGAACTTGTCAAAGAGGGTAAGGTTTCCCTGAAGACACTTGACGACCGCGTGCGCGATGTTCTGCGAGTGAAGTTCCTGGTTGGCATATTCGATCGTCCTTATGTCCAAGATATCGACAGGGCGGAACGAATCGTTAACTCCGCAACGAATCAACAGGTCGCATTGCGGGCCGCGCGCGAAAGCATGGTTTTGTTGAAGAACGAACGGAACGTGCTTCCGTTAAGCAAAGACCTTCACTCAATCGCGATCATTGGTCCAAACGCCGATGATGACAGTCTCACGCGATATCGTTACGGGCCGAACGGCGTCAAAGGCATTACCGTGCTCGAAGGAATCAGGAAGAAGCTGGGCAATAAAGCTCAAATTAATTATGCGAAAGGCTGCGATGTGGTGGACGCCCACTGGCCCGAAACCGAAGTCTTGCCTGAGCCGCTTACCAAACAGGAGCAGGACGAAATTAATAAGGCGGTTGACGCAACCAGGAATTCCGACATTGCCGTCGTTGTCCTCGGCGATTCCGCAAAGACGATTGGCGAGAGCATGAGCCGGACCAGTTTGGATCTGCCGGGCCATCAGCTTGATCTGGTACAGGCGGTCTATCGCACAGGGAAACCTGTGATCGTGGTTTTGCTGAATGGCCGGCCGATGAGCATCAACTGGGCTAACAAATATGTGCCGGGAATTCTCGAAGCGTGGTTTCCGGGCGCCCAGGGCGGAACGGCGATCGCCGACGTGCTCTTTGGCGACTACAACCCCGGTGGAAAGTTGACTGTGACTTTTCCGAAAACGGTCGGACAGATTCCATATAACTTTCCTACCAAACCCAATGCTCAGTGGGAAGGCGAAAAAAGCCGCGTCAATGGCGCCCTCTACTTGTTCGGTTACGGCCTGAGCTACACGACGTTCGCCTACAGCAATTTGAGAATCACCCCGGCGCCGCAAGGCGCTCAGGGCAACGTTCGAGTATCTTGCGACGTGAGAAACTCAGGTTCACGCGACGGCGACGAAGTGGTCCAGCTTTATACTCATCAACTGGTAACGAGCGTCACGACCTACGAAAAGAATCTGCGAGGCTTTGAGAGAATTCATTTGAATGCCGGCGAAACGAAAGCCGTCACGTTCACTTTGAAACCCGAAGACCTGTCGCTCTGGAACCAACAGATGCGGTTTGTGGTCGAGCCGGGAAAATTCAAAGTAATGATCGGATCCGGCTCTGAAGACATTAGGCTGAACGGCCAATTTGAGATCCATCCCGCCAGTAAATAGATTTCAGCCTCGGCAAGTCGTTAGCGGAAATACTCTGATTGGAGATCGAAATGAAGCTAAAGAAGCTTTGGGTTGTTTCTGCTGTGTTTTTGACTGCGGGCCTCCTGCTGCCAAATGCTCACTCGGCAATCTTCGTTTCGCAGAGCGGGCCAGCTTACCTTTCGCTCTCTGAGGACGCGAGTGTTTACAACGTCAAAGCGTTCGGCGCCACCGGCAATGGTAAGACGCTCGACACTCCAGCCATCAACAAAGCAATTGAGGCGGCGGCCGCGGCCGGAGGTGGAACGGTGCGCTTCCCTGCCGGCAATTACCTTTCGGTTTCGATTCATCTCAAGAGCAACATCGCTTTATATCTCGATCAGGGCGCCACCCTCATTGCCGCAAGCCCGGCGGACGGCGTGCGGTATGATCCGGCCGAGCCAAACGAGTGGGAAGCGTACCAGGACTTCGGACACAGCCACTGGCATAACAGCTTGATCTGGGGCGAAAACCTGTCAAATGTCTCCATCCTTGGACCGGGAATGATTTGGGGCAAAGGTCTGGTCCGAGGCGGCTCGCAATCGCGCACGCAACAGCAGAACGATGCCTTGAACAGCGCGCGCGCCAGCGAACCAAAGACGCCGTTCGGCTATCCCAACCCACGCGATGCGGTTGAGGCGGGATGGGGAAACAAATCAATTAGCCTCAAGCTCTGTCGCAACGTCATCATTCGTGATGTTACGATCTTGCATGGCGGCCACTTTGCAATTCTCGCCACCGGCGTCGACAACCTCACCATCGACAATTTGAAGATCGACACTAACCGCGACGGCATCGACATTGATGCCTGCCGCAACGTCCGGATTTCGAATTGCACAGTCAACTCGCCCTTTGACGATGGTATTTGCCCGAAGAGTTCGTTCGCGCTTGGTTATGCGCGCGCGACCGAGAACGTCACCATCACCAACTGTCAGGTCAGCGGCTATGACGAAGGCACGCTTCTTGATGGGACGTTCAAGCGAGACTACAACCGATACAATGTCAGCGGTCCGACCGGCAGAATCAAGTTTGGCACTGAGTCCAACGGCGGGTTCAAGAACATCGTGATTTCGAATTGCGTCTTTGACTATTGTCGCGGCCTGGCGCTGGAGACAGTTGATGGTGGATTGCTCGAAGACGTTACCATCACCAACGTCACCATGCGCGACATCGCCAACTCGCCCATCTTTCTGCGGCTCGGTAGTCGTATGCGCAGTCCCAAGGGCGCGCCGGTTGGCGCACTGAGACGCGTGAGCATCAGCAACGTGATCGTCTATAACGCCGAACCGAAATACGCCTCGATCATCAGTGGAGTACCCGGGCATGACATCGAAGATCTGACGCTTGACCACATCCGCATTTATTACAAAGGCGGAGGGACGAAAGAACAGGCAGCGCTGGATCCATCAGAAAAAGAGGACGCCTATCCGGAGCCCGCGATGTTTGGCGAGACCCCCGCGTACGGATTCTTCATTCGTCACGTCAGAGGAATCGAGCTGAGGGATGTTGAAGTAGGCTATCTGAAAGACGATGCCCGTTCGGCTTTCATCCTGTCAGACGTGAAGGCCGCGGACCTGCGGCATGTCAAGACCATGCACGCAAAGGATACGCCGAGCTTCGTTCTGAAGGATGTCGAGGACTTTTCAATCCAACAGAGCCAACCGCTGCCGGATACCAATATCAAGAAAGTGAGGCGCCAACAGTTTTGAGGCGATGCGCGCGCCGGAACTCAATCGGCTGCTCTGAGGAGCTCACATGTCAGGTTGGAACGTAACAAGCTTAGCCAGCGGCGGCGTCTTTGAAGAAAGCGTGATTAGAATCTGAAGCGGCTTTGAGAAAGAACGGAAAGTGAAACTAAGCAAAGAGCAATTCGGCACAACCACCGACGGCAAAAGAGTGGAACTGTTCACTCTTAACAATGGTCGCGGAATGGAAGTTAAGATCACGAACTATGGCGGCATCATTACGTCCATCAGAGTACCCGACCGAATCGGGAGAGTTAGTGATGTCGTACTGGGACACGACACCCTCGAAGGGTATGTGAGGAGGTCCAGGTATTTCGGCGCGATCATCGGACGTCACGCCAACCGGATTGCCGGGGGAAGATTCAGGTTGAATGGCTCAGTCTATTCTCTGACCCAAAACAATGGAGAGAATCACCTGCACGGAGGAATCAGAGGGTTCGACAAGGTGGTTTGGGAGGCGAGGGCAATTAACGGCGGGGACGGCGTGGGTCTGGAGCTGGACTACGTGAGTAAAGATGGAGAGGAAGGCTATCCCGGAAATTTGCAGGCAAGAGTAACTTACGTGCTGACGGAGAAAAACGAGCTGCGGATTAAGTATTTCGCCGCTACCGACAAAGACACAGTGGTGAATTTGACGAACCATTCATACTTCAATCTCGCCGGAGATGGTACGGTTCTGGGGCATGAGCTACTACTCAACGCCGATCAGTTTACGCCGGTTGACAAGGGATTGATTCCAACCGGCGAACTAAGAGACGTCAGCAATACTCCGCTGGACTTCACCCGTTCGAACTCGATCGGCGCGCGTATTGATCAGAACTACGAGCAGTTAGAACTCGCTGGAGGATACGATCACAATTTCATTTTGAGAGGGAACGGCAATGCACTAAAGCCGGCCGCTAAGATCCATGAACCGGTGACCGGAAGAGTGCTGGAGGTTTTCACAACCCAGCCAGGAATACAGTTTTACTCAGGTAATTACCTGGACGGCAGCATCATTGGAAGGGGTGGCCGAGCTTACGGCAAGCATGCAGGCTGTTGCTTTGAGACCCAGCACTTTCCTGACTCGCCGAACCAGCCATCTTTTCCAACGACGATTTTGAAACGCGCGCAGCGGTACGAGCACGAAACGGTGTTCAGATTTTCGGTTGAGTAATGACCCGGATGTGGTTCTCTGTCGCGCTGCTCGATAAGCACACTGAAGGGAGACGTTTTTCAATGATGGAAACTGAGCGGCAACCATGTCATCGCTTCCGGGGCACGGCCGGACTTATGGTGGTTCTGTCCTTACTCACAAGTCTCTTCGTCGCTTTGGCGACGGCGCAACAACCGAACGACCAACTGACAGGCAATTGGGTCGTACGGACGCCAAATGCGGACGGCACTTTCCGAACGACGTACTTGAATCTGAAACAAGACGGTCAACGCCTGACGGGCTCAATCCGCGTGACGCAGTTTTACTATCTCATCACCGAGAGCACCGGCGGCGCCGACGGTTTTACGATCACCGGAACGATGAGGGACGGCAAGACCGACCGCAAGGTCCAATACGAGGGCAAGTCGGCCGGCGATCAATTGCATATCTCGACACGCCGCCGGCCCACTGATAAACCTACCGAGATGGTGGCGGTGCGCGCGCCGGCCGGTGAAGGCGCGCTGCCCGCGCGACTCCCGTTGCCGGCGCTTCATAAAGTTCCCGACAACGGCCTCGCGCGAACGCCGCCCATGGGTTGGAACAGTTGGAACAAATTTGCATCTCGAGTTGACGACGCCACGGTCCGCAGCATCGCCGATGCGATGGCCGGCAATGGAATGAAAGCGGCGGGTTACCTTTACATCAACATTGACGATACCTGGGAAGGTGGTCGTGACTCGTCGGGAAATATTCTGACGAACAAGAAATTTCCCGACATGAAGGCGCTCGCCGATTATGTGCACAGGAAGGGATTGAAGCTGGGCATTTATTCTTCGCCCGGACCTAACACTTGCGCGGGCTACGAAGGCAGTTACGGCCATGAAGAGCAGGACGCTCGCACCTATGCCGCCTGGGGAATCGATTACTTGAAATACGACTGGTGCGGCGCGCGCACGCTGTATACGGACGAAGAGATGCCGGCCGTTTATCAGAAAATGGGCGAGGCACTGCGAGCGTCCCGGCGTCCCATCGTTTACAGCCTCTGTCAGTACGGTCGGCTGGACGTTTGGAAATGGGGTTCCGACGTGGGCGGCAACCTCTGGCGCACCACCGGCGACATCCGCGACGCCTGGGATTCAATGTCCCGGATTGGTTTTGGGCAGAATGATCTCGCGCAGTGGGCCCGGCCGGGTCACTGGAATGATCCGGACATGCTTGAGATCGGGAACGGCGCCATGAGCGAAACCGAATACAGGACGCACATGAGTCTCTGGGCCATGCTGGCCGCTCCGCTGTTAGCCGGGAACGATCTGCGCAGCATGAGTCCGGCAATCCTGGAGATTCTAACGAACCGCGAAGTGATCGCGATTGATCAGGACAAAGACGGCAAGCAAGGCAAGGAGGTCTGGAAGTCCGGCGATCAGGAGATCTGGACAAGATCTCTTTCTGGTAAGGCCCAGGCTGTGGCGCTCTTTAACCGGGCGAAGGACGAAGCGAAGATGACCGTACGCTGGGCGGACCTTGGTATTACCAGGACCCGCGTGCGAGATCTTTGGTTGCATCAGGATATCGAGTCGCGGGGGCCGGACTATACGGTATCCGTCCCGGGCCACGGTGTGGTGATGTTGCGCGTGAGTTGGTAGCCCAGGCTCTGGCCGAAAGTAGATGTCGCACGACGCGTGAACGCCAAGCCAGCCGAAGCGAAGGATACCTTGACGAACGCTAAACCTGACTAGATCGCGCCAGATCGTTTGCTCAGGGTCGGCCTTTGCGCGCCGCCATCGTTCCCACCCGGGCGCCTTGAATCGCAGACTCGCTTAAGTTTGGTAATTGATGTGCTGAAATCTCTGCGCGCTCAGGCAGCGGAACCTTCCACGGATAATAGCGACAGAAAGCGCCAAAGGCTACGAGCATGATTACGAATAACGCGGCGATCGCAGGCGAGCCCAGCCGGCCGGTTGCCCTCGTCCGCACCGACGACGCTACCAGAGTGGTATCTCCCGTTTCTACAATTTCGACCACCGACGCCTCAATCGGAGCGTCGTGCACTACCAGCTCCACTTCCGGCACACCGTCAACCCGGCCAACCCGGCGAAGCGCTTCGCGAAACTCCGTGGCGCTGCCGTAGCGCTCATCAGGATTCTGCGCCATCGCGCGATCGAGGATCGCGGCGAGTTCCGAACCCACCGCAAAGTTGACTTCATTTGCCGGTCTGAGCGGACTCGGTTTGGCGCTCACCAGGGCCGCAGCTCGCGCCAGCGCATCAGGCGGTTTGACGCCGGTGAGCAAATGATAGAGCGTCGCCCCCAGCGCGTAGATGTCGCTCTGCGGCGTCGTACCGAGATCCTGAATCTGCTCCAGCGGAGCATAACGCGGCGTATAGCCAAAAACGCTGGTGCTCGATGCAGCGTCGGCAGAGTTCGCAATTTGCGTCTTTGCCAGACCAAAATCGAGCAAAACGATTTTGCCCATCGGAGTAATTTTAAGATTGTGCGGCTTGATATCACGATGAATGACCTGCCGTTCACGCGAATGCAGATAGATGAGCGCGTCCAGTAATTGATCGGCCCAGGCGACCACGGCGTGGCGCGGAAACGGTCCGGGTTGTTGCACGATGATTTCAGCCAGATCCTGACCCTCAACAAACTGCATCACGAAAAACGCGCGATGGCCCTCGGTAAAGTAGTCGCTGACGCGCGGCAACACCGGATGATTCAGCCCGGCCATCAGGCGGGCTTCACGTTCGAACTGTCTCCAGAGTTCTTCATCCGAGGTCAGTGCTTGCTTAAGCGCGACGGTGTGGCCCAGCCGGAGGTCAATAGCTTCGTAGACCGCGCCCATCCCACCGCTTCCCAGGTGACGAACGACACGATAACGGCTTTGTAGAATTGTATCCGGCGCAAGCTGGCAAGCGTTCGCACCCGGAGGTTTCTTATTATGAATGGACATTGTTTTCCTCGATCCTCTGAAACACAAACGTCGGAAGGTAGCTTCGGAAGAGATAATTGGAGTTGACCAGTCAGCCCCTAAAGCTTTCTGCCTGCACGTCAGCGATCTGATCGAGGTTAAGAGAAGAGTCTCTTGACCGGATGCAATGTCTTAGAGAGAGAGAGAGCAGCGAAGTTTGGGGCCGGGAGGTATTGAGCGGCGTGCTTGAAGCAACAAAGTGGATCCACGCCGCCAGTCTCGACCGCGATCGGAGATCGCGGATCTTGTCGGCAAATCCCTGAGCAAAGGATGTGCCGCTTTAACACCGTGAGCGCGGCTGAGCAGACCGCCTTAAAAGCGCGCCTTACTGCGAATTCACCACTGCCTTACAAAACCCGAGGGTTTAAGAGCTGGGGAGGTGTGGCGTTTTGGCTGTGGCAAAACCAACCGTCGATGCTAGTTCGCCTCGCCATCGCTGGCTGCGGAACTGTTCGGCACAAAGCCGTTCGGCTTCTGCAGGGAACGTCTTTCGAAACTTATCTGGTGGCGCTTAATCATGCGGTCGAGCGTCTTGCGATCGACACCGAGCACGCGAGCGGCCGCCTGCTTGTTGCCCGCGGTGTGGATCAATACCCGAGCGACATAGCGTCCTTCGACCGCCGACAGCAGCGGCCATTCTTCCGGGTCTACCGCTGGTCCATCCGCCGGCTTGTCCGGCTCGTCCTGGGCCAGGTGCGCGTCGCGATAATTGCGAATGCGTTCCGGCAAATCCTGGACTCGGATCATTCCATCACACATCGCGGCGGCGCGGACTACTGCGTTCTCAAGCTCGCGAATGTTTCCCGGCCATGGATATTGATCGAGCAGGGTCACAGCCTCGGGCGAAAACCGAACCGCCGGGCTCAAGGAATAGACCCGATCCGCAAAGGCCTGAGCCAGAGGCGGAATATCTTCGCGCCGTTCGCGCAATGGCGGCAGCATGATCGATACCGCATTCAAGCGATAGAACAGATCGTTGCGAAAGCGTCCGGCTTTGACTTCCTCGTCAACGTCGCGGTTGCTGGCCGCGATCACCCGCACGTCAACGCGGCGGGTCTGGTTGGAACCGACACGGCGAATCTCGCGTTGCTGCAACACGCGCAGCAACTTCACCTGAAACGATTGGGTGGTTTCGGTAATCTCGTCCAGGAAGACCGTGCCGCCATCGGCTTCTTCCCAGAGGCCGCGACGATCGCGGTCTGCTCCGGTAAAAGATCCCCTGGTATGGCCAAACAGTTCCGACTCGATCAATTCCGCGGGAATCGCGCCGCAATTTACCGCGACGAAAGTTTTGTCGGCCCGGCCGCTGTGTTGATGTAGTGCCGCGGCCACCAATTCTTTTCCGGTTCCGGACTCGCCGGTCAGGAACACGGGCAAGCTGGTCGCCGCGACGCGGCCGACTTGCTTCATTACCTCTATGAACGCATGACTGCGACCCACCAGGTCGATATTGGAACCATGCGCGCTGCCGCGCCGGCGGCCGGAGAGCCGCTGCGGCCGGCTGATGAGCTGCTCGCGCAGCGCGGTCGACAACGATTGCAATTCCTCGGCGCCGAAAGGCTTCAGCAGATAGTCGTAAGCGCCAAAGGCCGTCGCGTCCAGCGCGCCGGCAGCACTGCCGTGTCCGGTCATCAAGACGACTTTGGCGTCCGGCAACTCCGCCTTAAAGCGTCGCAGCACCGCAAAGCCGTCCGCCCCGCCCAGCATCACATCGCAAAAAACGATGGCCCAGCTTTTCTGGCTCACCATTTCAAACGCAGCTTCGGCGGACGCGGCTCGACTTACTTCCCAACCGTCACCGGCCAGCACGGTGCAGACAAAGTCGCGCACCTGCTGCTCGTCGTCAATTACCAGCGCGTGTAAAGTTTGGTCCATCATCCTCCAGAAGAACGTATCGGCTTAGAAGCCAGGCTTACTACGTTCGAGTAGTCGTTTAGATCCGGCCGCGAACTCCGGGCTCGAAAGCTGAGCTTCCGTTGTGGTCCCGGGGTCAGCGTGGACTCAAAGACGCCGGCCGGCACGGGCTTGCTGAAAAGGTAGCCCTGCGCCTCGTCGCATCTCAGCAGCCGCAGAAAATTCATTTGCTCGTCAGTTTCCACCCCTTCGGCGATCACCTTGAGTCCCAGGTTGTGCGCCAGAGTGATGATTGCCATTACCAGCGCCGCATCGTCGGGATGGCTGGTTGCGCCTTTTACAAACGAGCGATCCAGCTTCACCGTATCGATCGGCAGGCGTTTCAAGTAACTTAGCGACGAATAGCCGGTGCCGAAATCATCGATAGCTACCCGCGCTCCCAGGTCTCTGATCTCCGTCAGCAGCTCCGCAGCCGCTTCCGGGTTCTCCATGATCGAAGTCTCAGTCAGTTCCAGTTCCAGACAAACCGGATCGAGTCTGGTCTCCGTAAGGGTCTGCACCACTCGCTCGAAGAAATTCGCTTGTTGAAAGTGACGGGCCGAAACGTTCACCGCGATCCGCAAGCGGCCGAATCCCCGGTCTTGCCACGCGCGCGTCTGAGCGCAAGCGGTGCGCAGGACGAAATTGCCGATGTCCACAATCATTCCGGTGTCTTCGGCCAGACCGATGAACTTTGCTGGTGGCAGCACGCCGAATTCAGGGTGGCACCAGCGCACCAGAGCCTCAGCTCCGGCCACTTCAGCTGAGGCTAAATTCACCACCGGCTGGTAATAAGTGATGAACTCGTCGTTTTCGATCGCTCGGCGCATGCTGGTCTCCAGCGCGAGACGCTTGAGCGATTGCGCATTCATATCGGCGGCATAGAACTGGCAATTGTTTCCACCCTGTTTCTTCGCTCGATAAAGCGCCGCGCCGGCATTCCGGAGAATCGTGGAGTGGTCTGCGCCATTGAGCGGGAAGACGCCGATCCCGATGCTGACGGTAACGTAAACCTCCTGCCGCCCCAATTGAAAAGGCGGTTTGAACGCTTCGGTGATCGAGAGAGAAATATCGGCCAGGTCTCCGGCTTCACTGACCTGGGTCAGCAACAAAGCAAACTCGTCACCATCCGATCGCGCCGCCGTGTCGCCTTTGCCCACACAATTCCGCAGTCGGGCCGCAGCCTCGGTCAGCACGACATCGCCGGCATCGTGGCCCAACGTGTCGTTGATCTTTTCGAAGCGGTCAAGCGATACCAGCAAGACGCCGACCTGGTGTTGATTACGCTGAGCAATCGCCAACGCCTGCGCGCAACGATCGGCAAACAAAACTCGGTTGGGAAGATCGGTAAGCCGATCGTAGTACGCCAGGTGTTCGACTTCGGCAGTGCGCTCTTTGACCAGGTCCTCCAGATGATTCTCATGCCGCCGCTTTTCCCGAAGTAACTCGTGATGCTCAAGCGCGCGCCGCACGGCGGCATGGATCTGACGAATGTCCAGGGGCTTGGTGATGTAATCAAACGCGCCGGCGCGCATGGACTCGATTGCATAGTCGATAGTCTGCTGTCCGCTAATCATGACGACTACGGTGTCGGGCGTTTTCTCGAGTACCCGCGGAACCAGTTCAAGTCCGCTGATTCCTCCCATGTTGATGTCGCTAATCACGAGATTGAAACTCTCAGTGCTCAGCAGGGCCAGCGCGTCTTCGGCCGATCCAGCTAACGCACAATCGTTCCCGTCACCCAAAATTTCCTTGAGCAGATTCCGCACCTGCTCATCGTCGTCGATGATCAGAATTGCTGGCCGCCTTTTCGACGTTTCAACTGACATGAATCTTGTCGCCTCTTTCAACTCCTCCCTCTCCCTTTGGGAGAAGGGAGAATGCTATTCGCTCGGCCCAGTCCCGTTTGAGTCGAGCACCTCGCGCACTTTTCTGGCCAGCGCGGCCGGCGAGAACGGCTTCTGGATGAACTTCACATTCGAATCCAACACGCCATGGTGAACGATGGCTTCGTCGGTATAGCCGGACATGAACAGCACCTTGATCCCCGGGCGCAGCGAACCCAAACGGTCGGCAACCTCTTTGCCGCCGGCGCCGGGCATCACGACATCGGTGAGCAGCAGATGAATTTCTTGCGCGTGCTCAATACAAAGGCGAATGGCGTCTTCGCCCTGCTTCGCAACCAGAACCCGGTAACCGGCGTCCTCCAGAATCTGGCACGCCAGGCCGCGCACCACCGCTTCGTCTTCGACCAGCAGCACGGTCTCTGATCCCGCTGGGATTGGGCTTTCCACCGCTCTGGCCCCAGATGATTTGGGCGCTGTAGCGAGCGCCGGCAGGTAAACCTTGAACGTCGTTCCATGATTCGGCTCGCTATAAACCGAGATGTTTCCTCCGCTCTGCTTCACGATTCCGTAAACGGTCGACAAGCCAAGGCCGGTTCCCTTGCCTTTCTCTTTGGTCGTAAAGAAGGGTTCGAAGATTCGTCGCCGCACCTGTTCGTCCATGCCGGCGCCGGTGTCGCTGACCGCCAGCACGACGTAGGCACCGGCATCAACACCGACGTGGGTGCTCGCATATTCCCGTTCCAGCTCGGCGTTCACAGTCTCGATCGTCAGTTTGCCACCGTGCGGCATCGCATCCCGGGCGTTGACGATCAGGTTAACCAGCACTTGCTCAATCTGGCCCGGATCCGCTTTGACACGCTTCAGATCGGTCGCCAGTTTCGCGCTGAGCTGAATATCTTCGCCGATCAATCGCTGCAGCATCTTGTTCATGTCGGTGACTGTGTCGTTCAGATTAAGCGGCAGCGGTTGCAGAATCTGCTTGCGTCCGAAGGCCAGCAACTGCCGCGTCAGGTTCGCGGCGCGCTCGCCGGCCTTCTTGATTTCTTCGAGGTAAGTTTTGACCGAAGGATTACCTTCGATTCGTTGTAACGCCAGAGTGCTGTAACCGTTGATCGCGGTGAGCAGATTGTTGAAGTCGTGAGCAATGCCCCCCGCCAGTTGCCCGATCCCTTCGAGCTTCTGCGACTGTCGCAGCTGATCCTCGAGGTGTTTCCGCTCGGTAACGTCGCGCGCGATACCCTGCACCCCAACCGGCACGCCATCCTGCAGGATTAGTTTGGTGTTGACCTCCACTGAGACGCGTTTGCCATCCTTCGCCAGGATGTCAACTTCGTATGCGGTGACCTTCTCGCCCGCGATCTTTTTGGCCATCATCTCTCGCGCCCTACTGACGTGCTCTGGCGCGATAGTATCGGCAATATTCAGCGACAGACACTCTTCATGCGTATAGCCAGTGCTCTGTTCGCCGGCCCGGTTTACCGATGTGTAGTTACCCTTGAGATCGTGCGAATAAATGATGTCATGAGCATTCTCTACCAGGTCACGATAGCGCTCCTCGCTCTGCCTGAGCTCAGCCTCGGCCCGCCTTCGTTCGGTGAGATCACGAACGAAGGCCGTGAAGGTCGGGTGCGGAAGGTCGCCGATGGCTGTAATGGTGAGTTCAACGGGAATCTCGCTGCCATCGGCACGCATTGCTGTTATTTCGATTCGCTTGCCGAGCAGTGAAGAACATCCAGTCGTCAAGTACCTGGCGAAACCACGTTCGTGATCTGCCCGCAATGAAGGCGGCACTATTAAATCGGCCATCTTCTTTCCCACGACGTCTTCGCGTGCGTAGCCAAACGTGTGTTCCGCGGCTGGATTGAAATCGATAACGTGGCCTTCATGATCGATCGTTATGACGCAATCGAGTGCTGTTTTCAGAATCGCGTCCTTTCGGCTCTCGCTGGCTTCCAGGGCCTTTTCTGTTCGTCTGCGCGTGGTGATGTCTTCCACAGAACCTTCGCGGTAGATTTCGACACCGTCCCGGTCCCGAATGACCCGACGGTTTAGCGATAACCAAATTCGTTCGCCGTCTTTGCGATAGGCCTCGAACTCAAAGCCGTGTAGAAAGCCTTGATCCTTCTCGGCAGCATTGGATTTCACGCGATCTTCCGGATGAACGTAGACTTGATTTGAGATATCAGAGACATGTTGAACCACTTCTTCAGGTGAGTCATATCCCAGAATCCGAGCCATTGCCGGATTAACTGTGATGAATCGTCCTTCGGGTGTGGATTGAAAAATACCCTCGACCGCATTTTCAAATATCGAGCGATAGTTCTCTTCGGCCCTTTGCACCTGGGTGTAGAGCGAGGCGCTTTCCAGGGCCGCGGCGGCAGTGCCGGCGAGAATTGTCAAAGCCTTCATCTGACCCAACGTGAAAGGACGCAAGCGGTTAGTCATGTTCAGATTAATGATGCCGACCAGTTTATTTGCGACTTGCATGGGCACAGAGACAGCGGAGCGAATTTCGGGTCTGGGCCAAAGCGCCACAAAACGCCCATCAGAGACCTCTCCGTTAAGGATCAACGGCGTGCGTTCGCGCGCGACCCAACTGGAGATGCTCTCGTCCAGCGGGATGCGCTCGCCCAACAGGCGTTCACGCTTTTCACCACGCACCGCGGCCACATAGAGTTCTTTGCGGTCAATGGTCGGCAAGAGAATGGATACCTCGTCAGCTTCGCTCTGCGCCAACGCCGCATCGGCGAGTTTGCTTAGGACGGTTTGCGGATCCAGGGTGAAGGCAATCGTTTCACTGAGCTCATGAATTGCTACCGCTTCGCGGAGCTGCACATTTTCCAGACGCAGATGGCGCGTGTTCATCGCCCGCGTCAGCACGGGCAGCATCGTTTGCAGCCGGAAGGGCTTCAGCACGTAATCAAACGCGCCCACCTTCATCGCATCGACGGCCGTCTGGATCGTGCCCTGGCCGGTCATCATGATGCAGACTACATTCGGATCGATTTGCATTGCTTCGCTAACGAGTTCGATGCCGTCGATGCCGGGCATCATCAAGTCCGTCAGGAGCACGTCAAATTCCTGACCCCGCAAGGCTGCCAGGGCGTCTTCGCCGGCAGTAAAACCGGTGGCTTCATAGCCCTGCCTGGTCAACGCCTCGACGAGAATATTCTTCAGCTCGACCTCGTCGTCGACGATCAGGATTTTTCCGATGCTGCCGTCCATCATTGCAAATTCCCAAACGATCCGTTGGTGGTCGCGGGAAACACCATGCGCACAGTCGTTCCCCCTCCGGCCTGACTTTTAATATCGATCGTGCCGCCAGGCTCTTCGACAATGCGCCGACAGATGGCCAGCCCCAGGCCCGTACCTTTGCCTGCCGGCTTCGTGGTAAAGAATGGTTCCCATATTTTTTCGAGGTTCTCGGCCGCGATGCCTCCGCCTGTGTCCACGAATTCGATGGCCACGGCTTCCGCTCCTTCCAGCCAGGTCGGCTCGGCGCGCAGGATAAGTTTGCCGCCCTCCGGCATGGCGTCGCCGGCATTGGTGAGCAGATTCAGGAAGAGTTGGCGTAACTGCTGGCGGTCGGCCTGAACCGTCGGCATCGAATCGGCAAACTCATGCACCACTTCAATTTTTCTTGTACGCAGATGGTAATGAACAAACTCAACTGACTTGACGATCTCTTCGCGGACGTCCACGGTGGACTCCTGGCGATGGCTGCGACGGCTAAACTGGAGCAGGTTTTCAACCAACGACGCCATGCGATCCACTTCCTGCGTGATTATTTCCAGGCTACGCCGCTGCGGATCGTCTTCGGCCACGGCCATCAAAAGGTTCTCGACGCGCAGCGCGATCGTGGCCAGTGGGTTGTTCAGCTCATGAGCGATGCTGGCCGAAAGTTCGCCCATGGTGGCGAGCTTCGAGGCCTGCCAGAGTTGCTGCGTCATCGCGGCCAGTTCTTCCCGCGCGCGAATTTTCTCGGTGACGTCATTTGCTAGTGTCACTGCAGCCGACCGGTCGCCGAAATCGAATGGGTGAGACGTTATCTCGACTTCCAGGATCGTCCCATCCTTTTTCCGGTGCTTCCAGATACCTGTGTACTTCAGTCCCGCCACTGGCTGGGAGAGAACCTGCATAAGTTCGGGCACCTCTTCCGGCGGTCTTATATCCTCGACTGTCATAGCGAGGAATTCTTCACGCGAGAATCCGTAGTGCACCACGGCCGCTTCGTTCGATACTTACGCTCAGAGGTCAGCAGGGCCTCTTCGGCACGTCGGCGCGCACGGTGATTCTCTAATTCATGCAGCTCGCGCTCGATCGCCGGGACCAGCCGCGCCAGGGCATCCTTCATCAGGTAATCATTCGCTCCCGCGCGCATGGCCTCGACGGCGGCGGATTCGCCGATGGTCCCCGAGATAATGATGAAAGGGGCGTCCAGCTTCATTTCCTTCGTGAGTGCGAGTGCCGCCAGCGCATTGAACTGAGGCATCGAATAGTCGCAAAGAATCACGTCCCACTCGCGCGACTCGAGCGCGGCCTTCATCGTCTCAGCCGTATCCACCCTATCCAGGACGAGGTTATAGCCGGCCCGCTTCAAATGCCGGGCGAGCAGCGCCATGTCCTGCTCTGAGTCTTCGACGTTAAGTACTCGTAAGGTCCTATTCATGGCTCACGGTCACTCGGCCGGAGGCGCCTCATTGAGCACCAGCCAATACAATCCCAACTGCTTGGTGGCCTCGAGAAACTGCTCAAACTCCACCGGCTTGCGGACATAACTGTTTGCTCCCAGGCTGTAACTGCTAATCACGTCCTCTTCTTCGCTGGAAGAGGTAAAGACAACCACCGGCAAACGCCGGGTGCGCTGATTGCTTCGTAACTTTCGCAGCACTTCGAGACCGTCCACCTTCGGCAGTTTCAAGTCGAGCAAAACGAGCTGGGGCATCACGGTCAGGTCCCGGCCTTGATGTGTACCAGTGCCGAACAAGTAATCGAGCGCCTCTACGCCATCGCGCGCAACCATGACATCGTTGATGATGTTGCTCTTTTTGAGCGCCCGCAGTGTCAACACTTCATCCCTGGGGTTATCTTCAACCAGTAAGATCACTTTGTTGTCCATCTCCTATCTCCTTGGAAGTTGGGAGAGTAAAAAAGAACGTCGCCCCTTGATCAACTTTCCCCTCGGCCCAGACCCGGCCTCCATGTCGATGAACGATCCGCTGAACGGTCGCCAGGCCGATGCCCGTGCCCTCGAATTCCCCGGTCGTATGCAGACGCTGAAACGCGCCGAACAATTTATTGGCGTAGGCCATATCAAAGCCCGCGCCGTTATCGCGGATGAAATAAGTGTTCTCGCCGTTCTGTTGTTCCCGGCCAAAGGTGATCTGCGCCTCGGTTCGCCGCGAAGTAAATTTCCAGGCGTTTCCCATCAGGTTGGTGAGAACGATTCGCAGCAGGCGCTTATCGCCGCGAGCGGACAGCCCGGTTTCAATATCGACCGCTGCTTTTCGCCGAGTTTCTCGCTCTTGCAGCTCAGCCACCACCGAGGCAGCCAACTCGCTCAAGTTGACTGGCTCACGTCGCATTTCCGTCCGCGTCACGCGCGCCAGCTGCAACACGTCATCAATCAGCTGCGCCATCTCGTGACTCGCTTCACGCACTTGATTCAGATAACCCTTCCCGGAGTCATCGAGTTTGTCCTCGCAATCTTCCAGCAAAGCCTGGCTGAAGCCGTTGATATGACGGAGCGGAGCGCGCAGGTCATGCGAGACTGAATAAGAGAATGCTTCCAGTTCTTTGTTGACGGCCTGGAGTTCTGCGGTGCGCTCAGCGACCCGTTGCTCGAGTTCTTCATTCAGTCTGCGTATCTCTTCTTCTGCCTGCTTGCGCTCAGTGATGTCGTTATTCACCACCAGAATAGCCTTGGGCTTGTCCTGCTCGTCGCGGTGCAGCACCCACTGGCTGGCAATCACGATTTGCTTGCCATCTTTTCTGGTGTGGATCGTCTCGCCTTCCCAATGTCCGTCGGCGTAGAGCCTGGCTTTGATCTCTTCCAGGGGCCGGGGAAACTCCGTCTTAAGAAGGTTGTGACTGATTTTCTCCAGAGCTTCCTCCGCTTTCCAGCCAAACATTTGCTCCACACCGGTGTTCCAGAAAAGGATTCGATCATTCAGATCGCGGATCATGACCGGGGCCAGGTCGAGGATTCGCGCCTGTTCCTTCAGTGCTTCATCCGCGCGCTTGCGCTCGGTAACATCGCGCAGGATCACCGTGTAAAGCCTTCGCCCATCGGACTCGATCTGCGAGATAGAAGCTTCGATAGGAAACTCCTGGCCGTCAGCGCGCAAACCGAAAAGCGGACCGAGCAATCCCATCGAACGCTTAGTCACATGTGTTTTGCCAAAATCCTGAATGTGATGTTTGTGTGCGGCGCGGAAGCGTTCCGGAATGAAGCGGTCAAGCCGTTGTCCGATCGCATCTTCGGACGGGAAGAGGAACATTCTTTCAGCGGCGCCATTAAAGAGGACGATGCGCTGCTCGTCATCAACCGTGATGATGGCGTCCATAGCCGAGCCGATTACACCGGCAAGTTGCTCCTGGCTGCGGCGCAATTTCTCTTCGGCCTGCTTGGGCTCCGTAATGTCCGTGATGGTAACGAAAGCCAGCGCCTGGCCGTTCGGTTCGTGGACGATGCCCCCACCGTAACTGAATACTCGCCTCCAATCCTGATCGACACGCCGGACGCAGGCTTCGTAGTCGGCCAGGTGTTCGCCGGCAATGATCCGAGCCAGAGGCCACTCTTCCAGCTTCAGCACGGTGCCATCGAGGCTCGACAGCTCAAAGATCTTCTGAAACTCGGGAAGCTTCAGCAGACACTCCTCCATGCTGGAGAAGCCAAGCATTTTCAGCCCAGTCTGGTTCCAGTGAACCAATTGTCCATCGAGGTCTGAAATTACCAGACCCTCACTGAGGTTTTCGATGATGGTGTGAAGACGTTCCTCGCTCTTGCGCAACGCCTGTTCTGAGCGCTTGCGCTCAGTGATGTCGATAATGCTGGCCAGGACGAACGAGCCCGTCTCGGTTTGGATTGGATTGAGTCCGATTTCAATCGGAACCTCGGTGCCATCTTTTCTGAGACCGAAGAGATCACGGCCCGCGCCCATTGCGCGGGCTGTCGGCTGGCCCGAGAAGATCTTGCGATGACCGGGATGAGCGTCGCGGTACCGTTCCGGCACCAGCATTTCGATCGGCTGTCCGAGTAACTCAGCCCGGTCATAACCGAAGAGTTGTTCTACCTGACTGTTCACCAGCGTCAGGCGGCCTCGGTCGTTCACCATCAGCATCGCGTTGGGCGCGGCCTCGAGTTGCAGCGTTCGCTCCTGAACTTTTCGTTCAAGTTCGCGCTGGGTGTCGCGCACCTTGACGACCATCCCGTTGAACGCACTAGCGAGCTGGCCGAGTTCGTCGTGTTGGCGAATATCGACCAGGTGGGAGTAATCTCCGCACCAAAATCGATTAGGAGCATGCGCCGCAGGAATTGATTGGAATGGGCCAGCAAAGGCTGAACGGGGAACTCGACTATTAGAAACCATGGCGTGCCGCCAATCGGACGTCCCAAAGCCATTACCGAATTCCCATCCCGCGGGTAGTGCGTAACCTCAAGCGTTGCGCCCAAATTGACGGGCGGCTTGGGAACAGCTTTTTCCAGATCGGTCCAAACATCGCCCTGACTGTTGCCGTAATACACCGCTGCCTGACTGCCCAATAAATCCGCGAGTTGTTTCCGGACGTTGGCTGTCGGTGAAGCACGCCGCCACCGCACGAGATAAGCAACGACTTTTCCGGTGTCGTCTTTCACTCCAGCTACCGCCGTGTACACGACGATGTTGTTGACGACTCGAATTGGACCGACAACCTTAAAAGGATCAGTCGCGCACTGCCTGAATTCAGTCGTAAGATCGGCGGGCTCTGGCGATGCGTTTTCCGGTTCAATCAAAGCGAGAGTTCGATCGGTGTTCCACAACTCGACCTGCAAACTGTTCGGATCCTGGGTGGGTGAAAATTGGCGCAGAATCGATAGGGCGCCCGGTCGCGTGGCGGATGACGGAGAACGAAGAAAGGCATGAACCGCGGGATCATTGGCGGCGGCGAAAGTCCTGCCGAGCACGATGGGCAGCGACTGTTGCGACTGATTGGCCAGCTGTTGAGTAAGGTTTAGCAATCGCTCGCGGCCGACTTCGAGCGCTGACTCTTTGACGCCGAGGTAAGATGCCCACGTAGACCCAAAGATAATTGCGATCAGCAGGAGGCCTATTAGTATCGGCAGGCGGCGCGCGATGGAGAAGTTAGACAGCGAAAACGGATTTCGCACCGGGTAAGGCCGAGCTTCGGTTTCCAATTTCTGGTTGCCTTGCGAATCACGCATGGTCATCTCCGCTGCTCGGGTCGTTCGAAGCAGGTGGCCGTGCTCGCCGCCGACACGATCCGAACGCACAACCTGAACCGGATGCGCGCATCGAGCGAAGGACCAGGCCGATGAAGCCGCGGAAATTCAAAACTGATTTCAAGTTCCGCGTTCATCCTGGTATCTCCTTTTCCTTCACACGGTCTTCTTTGCGGTTCTGACTCGCGCGCATGGACCACCGTCGTGCCTGCTCTTGTTCACGTTCAAAACGACCAGGGTTTCGCTTCAACTCCCGCTCGTGATGCTTGCGATAGTCTGATACGGACATCCAGCTCTTTGGCCTCCGTCGAAAAAGTCTTCGAATAAGTTTGACCACGATCTTCTAAGATCGAAAATTTACGAACCAATCCCTTGAGTGCTAATTAGAAGCTAGAAGAAGGACGCCGAGCTCGCCCCCGAAACGGCGTCCTTCTTTCTCCGCGGCTCGCTCCGCACGGCGGGCTGCCGCGTTCCCTAGACCGAGTCAACTCGAATCTTTGACTCGGCGGTGCTGATCGATCCGGCTCCGGCTGCGAATGTCCGCCGGTAAGCTCCCCTGATGAAATTCAAAATGTCCTGGGCCAGAAACGGTTTGAAGAGAATGGGAAAGTTTCGCTCGGCGCACAGCGTCAGCTCACCGTCCGTCGCCGACGACTGGCCCACAACTTTTTGCGACAAGAGGTTAATCAGATCGGTCGAATCCGACAGTTGGTTCTCTAGACGGGCATCAATCTGTCCGGTCATTTGGTCACCGCTTGCTTAACTCGTGTGTTCACGGCCATTGGCATCGGGTGTCGGTCGGGTCAGAAACCGGAAACCAAAGAAAGGACTTTGCAACTACCGCGCAGAGCCTACGCCGCTATCAAAATCAACTCTGCCACTCATAGCCTTTGACTCTTCGAGTAAGAGGAGATTTCAGGAAGGGTTACACTTGGAACGCGTTTCAAAGAAAAAGCAGGGGCCATGAGTTCCAATTGTGCGCCCACTGTATACCTTGATAAAGACCGCTACAATCGGGGGAAACCCTATGCTTACTCAGGATTTTCCTGATGCAATTTTTTGGCTGAAGGGAAGTTTGAGAGAGCCAAAAGGTTTGGCTAATCGCAAACCCTGCTGCTGGTTAGGAATTAACTGTCACTCGACATCTACCAGACCCATCTTGATCGCGAAACGAACCAGTCCAGCGACATCGTGAATGTTAAGGCGTTCCATTAACTGGGCGCGGTGGGTTTCCACTGTCTTGCCGCTGATATTCAAGTGGCCGGCTATTTCCTTGGTGCTAAGGCCGTCGGCTACTAATTTCAAAATCTCGCGCTGTCGCGGGCTAAGTGAGTCCAGCCTGGCGCGATCAGTTGAGGCCTTGCCATATTCCAACAAAGACTTTTTCGACAACTCCGGCGAGACATAAGTCTCGCCGCGGGTTACGGTTTCAATCGCCTGTTCAAGTTCGACGCTGGCGGCGCTCTTAAGCAGAAAACCGGCGGCGCCATGGCGTAGGGCTCTGATCGCATAGGCTTCGGCCTCATGCACGGTGAGGACAATCACGCGGACCCCGGGAAACTCTTTCGCTTGCTGCGCCAGCACGTCAAACCCGCTCGCCTCCGGCATACTGATATCCAGCAGCACGAGGTCGGGCTTAAGTTCCTTGATCAGCCGCAGAGCTTCACGGCCATTGCCGGCTTCGGCAACAACTTCTACGTCCTTGATTCTTTCAGTCAGTGCACGAATGCCCGCGCGCACCAGGGCGTGGTCGTCGGCAATCAAGACGCGCGTCAGAGGCATCGAGCTCACGTCCTTATTCTTCTACTCCTTCTGAATCTTTGGTCTCGCGCCGTTTGGCATCGCGATCGGCAACTCAACGAACACTTGCGTGCCCTTGTCGGTTGCCGAATCAATCTTGATGCGGCCGCCTACTGCGTGCGCGCGCTCTTGCATGCCGCGCAGCCCGAGCGTCGCCTTCGCCGGGGAGTGACGTTGCAGGGCGTCGATGTCAAAGCCCACCCCGTCGTCCTCAATAAGTAAAATCAGATAATTCCTATTCCTCGATAACCGCACCGTCACGGTTTTCGCTCGAGCATGCCGGGCAACGTTGGTAAGCGCTTCCTGTGCGATACGAAAACACGCAGTCTCAAGTTCGGCCGCGAAGCGCAAATCAGGATCGAGAGAGTCGGTGGTGAATTGGGCCCGCACGTTCCTGCGTTTCGCCTGGTGATCAACGAACCAACGCAACGCCGTCACCAACCCAAGGTCGTCCAGGAGCAGTGGTCGCAGATCAACCGAAAGATCGCGCACTTGTTCGAGGGCGTCGTCGAGCATCTTGAGGTTGTCTGCGATCAGCAGCGACGCTTCGCCCTCGTTCCGCGCGGATTGGATTGCGTGCAAGTTAAGCTTCAGGGCCGTGAGCATCTGGCCGATCTGGTCATGCAGTTCGCGGGCAATCCGGCCGCGTTCGGCTTCCTGCGCCTCAAGCAGCAGCCGCGAATAGGTTAGCAGCGCCTCCTGTGCTCGTTTGCGCTCAGTGATGTCGCGGGCGCTGCCTTGCACCCCGATGGCGACGCCGTTCTCATAGATCAGCCGGCTGCTAACCTCTACCGGCACGCGCGCGCCGTCCCGGCGAATAATCTCAATCTCGTAGTTCGTCTCTCCCGTTCCCTCCAGCTTCTTACCGAAAGTCTCGCCAACCTGCCCCAGATATTCAGGGGACACAAAGTCCCGGAAGTGTTTTCCGAGAATTTCTTCGCGCGAGTATCCAGACAAGCGTTCGGCGGCTCGATTTACTGACCTGTATACCCCGTTGAGATCGTGAACATAGATCGCGTCCTTGTCATTCTCGAACAGTTCGCGATAGCGCTCTTCGCTGTCGCGCAGTGCGGCTTCGGCCCGCCTCTGTTCCGTGATGTCGCGCGCCATGCCGCGCACTATGGGTATGGCTACTCCTTCGGTGCGGAGAGAGTTGTAGTATTCCCACATCCGGCGTTCACCGGATCTGGTTTGCACCAGCATGATTCCGCTGGTGGTCCCCTCTTTACGAAGCCTTGCCATGTATTGATCAAACTGATCCCGGACTTCAGGCACCAGCAGGTCGCGGATGGTTTTCTTCCCCACGAACTCATCAAGATCGTATCCGACGGCGGCGGCCGCCGCGGGGTTGGCCGAAAGCACCAGCCCATCCAAATCGTGCGTGCAGATTAAATCGCGGCTATTTTCTACCAGATCGCGATAACGTTCTTCGCTCTCGCGCAGCGCCTGTTCCGCCAGCTTGCGCTCGGTGATGTCTTCAACAGTGCCCTCGTAGTAAAGAAGCTTACCGCTCGCGTTTCGCACGGCTCGCACGTTATCCGACATCCAGATTTTGGTTCCGTCTTTCCGATAGGCCTCAAACTCAAAACCCCGCACCGTGTCGTGCTGGTCCAGCAACCGCTTGAACTCAGCGCGGCGCTCCGATTCGACATAGTGAGTACGCCCGATATCAGTCCGCTCGCGAATCAATTCTTCAGGTGATTCAAAACCCAGCATGCGCGCCAACGCCGGGTTCGCTGCAATAAATTCTCCGTCCGGACTGGTTTGAAAAATGCCTTCCACGGCGTTCTCGAATATGTCTCGATACTTCCTTTCGGCTTCGCGCCGCGCATCCTTGGCCAGCTTGCGCCCGGTTATGTCTTCAGTTGTGCCCTCGTAATAGAGAAGCTTGCCCCTCGCGTCCCGCACGGCCCGCACGTTATCCGACATCCAGATTTTGGTGCCGTCTTTTCGATAGGCTTCAAACTCAAAACCCCGCACCGTGTCGTGTTGGTCCAGCAACCGCCTCAACTCGACCCGACGTTCCGGGTGAACATAATAGGTGCCCTCGCGTTCACGCGCGCGAATCAGCTCTTCAGGCGTTTCAAAACCGAGCATGCGGGCCAATGCCGGATTGGCGGTAATGAATCCGCCGTCCGGACTGGTTTGAAAAATGCCTTCCACGGCGTTCTCGACAATTTCTCGATATTTCCGTTCGGCCTCGCGCCGCGCATTTTCGGCACGTACTCGCTCCTCCAATCTGCGCCGGTGAAACGCTTCCTGCCTTCTCAATGCAAAATAGGTGATCCCTGCCGCGGTGATGCTGCCGAAGATAACTGGAACACTTAGAGCAACCGCGTCGCTGAGAACGCGTTCAAGGACAAGTTCCAACGCTCCGAGGACCAACAGGGCCCCTAACGCGGCCAACCCCGCCAGCACTGTTGTGGAAACTATTTTGATGCCTCGTTCGGCGTGCTTGTGTTCAGCGATGTCCTCGGTGAGTCTGAGAGAAGACGTCGAGCGTACATCGTCGCCGCGGATAAGAAACAAGTCGCGGTTCGCACCGGACGCGCGTTCGCTGGGTAGCAACGTGGCCTTATCACGCGACTCTCTGCCGTTTCGCACAAACTGGCCCATTCCAATTGAAGATGGTTCCTGGGTTCTTTTACTTCGCATGCCTGAACTCTTTCAGGTGGGCGCCTCTTGGGAAGAAGGGGGAGATGTCTCTAATCACCAGCTGCAAGTGCGCAATCAACCGGCAGCAAGAAAAGCCTGAGCTGCAAAAACAATTTCTACATCAGAGCTGTTTTTCAATCAGGGAGAGCGAGAGGTTTGATAGGTGCGTGAGTAAGCAACGAACAAGTTCTGAGGAAACCAGATCATCCGGTTCATTTTCAGATGACGCATCAATACCCTCTTGTCTGCATAAGATTCTAATCTTCTAGTTAGCTAAGTGCAACCGTGTTTCTGGTAACGATCACAGAATTTCAACCGCGAATAAACTGGCACAAGCATTGCCATCCGCTATTAGAGATGCGTCGCGCGCGATCTTTGCGCATTTGTGCGGCGAAACGCCCCGCCATTGTGGGAGTACCGTTGGCGGAATAGGCCAGCTTCGACAGTCCCGCCGGGACGGATTGACAGTCCG